>PVMK01123615.1_pt1 | contig 29744 bp, 29 predicted proteins | sample 1853481 | NCBI WGS metagenome assembly PVMK01 (sample SAMN08533507, study PRJNA380276) | Marine sediment metagenome, whole genome shotgun sequencing project.
TACATGTTTGTAAGCTGAAGCTATTTCTTCATTGATAGCAGGAACGATGTTCGGGAAGAAATTTGTTGAGAATGGTCCCGGCTCCACAATTACAACATCAATACCCAAGGGTGCCAATTCATAACGCATGGCTTCACTCATGCCTTCCAGTCCCCACTTACTTGCATGGTACACACCAAAACCCGGAAAAGCACCCCTTCCGGCTATAGAACTAAGCTGAATGATCAAGCCGGATTTTTGGGCTCGCATACCTGGAAGAACTGCCTTTGCGGCACGAAGTGTACCTACGATATTCAGATCCAGTTGTGCTAAACATTGCTCTGAAGAGAATGCTTCCAATGCCCCGCCAAAGCCTAGTCCGGCATTATTAATTAAAACATCTACTACTGGAATCTGTGCTGCAGCTGCATATACACTTTCATCTGAGGTTACATCCATTTCTAACACATCTATTTTGACATTGTTGGAATTTGCAAAATTCCTCAATTCTGCCGCAGGATTAGCATTTTTACCATTTATGTTTCTCATCGTGGCATAAACATGATGTCCTTTGGAGGCCAGGTATTTGGAAGCGTCATAGCCAAAACCAGAACTGCAACCTGTAATTAAAATTTTTTTCATGATATTTGATTTAAGTTAATTATTAAAGTTCAAGACCTTCCTATAATAGAAAGCTTATTATATTCAATTATACCCATTTAATTGTCGATTATATTCTTCAGAATCAAAGCTACCGGCAGATTCCTGTACCCGTCCATCTTCATTTATTATCCACTGTTCAAATCCACTTATTTTAACTTTGTTTCCGGTGCCACCAGTACCAGAATTTGCACCAATTAATGTCCAGTGAAATTGTATTTTACCCGATCTAGTAATTAAACTGTCCATTAGCACAACCATGTCCGGAAATGCATCCATAAATCCTTTCGCTACTTTGGTAATTGCCTCTCTTCCAATTACCGGCTCACCATCATTTACTGTTAAAGCTCCTTTTTCTGCAAAAAAATCCGCAACTCTATCAGGATTTTAACTGCTCCAGGCTTGGGCATATATTTTTCCGAAAGAGTTCAATTCATCCATATTCATATCATTCTTTTTTTCTTTATTACAGCTGATAATCAAAAAAATACAGGATATAAAAATCATAAAAGATGAATGTTTTGATGGTGTATTCATAATCTTTAATTTTATCCTTCTATTAGGTTAACGGCTTGTATTATCCATACTATTTTACTTCATACTTAAAAAGAGAATTATAGATCAAGGATGGTATACAAATATCCGTTGTACTTACCAAAAAGGCCACAAAAAACAGAAGTCCACCTGATATATACCCTGCTATGGTCAGGCCCGTATAAAACAAATAAATTGTAGCTGCTAACCATATTGTAGCTACGGTGCATGCAAATTTTAATTGCTTGGACCTGTGAGGTAATTTAGGTTTGTTCATGGGCTTGCTCAAGAAAATATTATATATATAATCAAATGGATGGTTTGGAAGTAGTATACCCAATATGGAAACCACCATCATAGCGCCTAGTATCTCGATATTGGCGCTAATTACGCCTATCAATAAAAAGAAACTACATGTGTAATAAGCAAACCTGTTACCAAAAGCAAGTTCGGTAAGGTTCTCGTCGGAATAATTACAATAACCCTGTGTTCTAATGCCATGCAGTCTTCGGTCTGACAACAATGGTAACTCTTTCTTCATTATTTATATTTAAGTGAAATTTAAAATAACCAATTGAAAATTAAAAATATCACTTACCAATTACCTAAACAAGAAGTATAGGACGAACGAGTGGTTTTACTGTCCCAAATGGCCGATCTATTTATCGAAAATTCTCATCCATATTAGACCTATCAGGTTTTAAAAACCTGATAGGTCACAAATCTTAACAAATTACTTACTCTTTTTGACTTATGATTAATACATAATTAGTCCTATCTTCTTTGATTTCAACCCATATTGACCTACCTTTAAGGGACCTTTTATTTATAGGATTATGAATAGGCTAATTCTCATATTGTTTTTGATTCTTGCCGTGGGTTTTCAGGAGGAGACCGGAACTAAAAAAGCAAGAGAAAAAATGGTAAGCAGCCAGATCAAGGCACGGGGAATAACAAATGGTTTTACCCTGGATGCCATGAGAAATGTACCCAGACATAAGTTTGTTCCGAAAAATCTTATTACCAGCGCGTATTTCGATTCTCCTTTGCCTATTGGATATGGGCAAACCATTTCTCAGCCCTATATTGTTGCTTTTATGACGGAAACCATCCAACCGAAGAAGGATTTTAAAGTATTGGAAATAGGAACTGGGTCGGGGTACCAAGCTGCAATACTAGCCCATATTGTAGATTCGGTATATACTATTGAAATTGTTGAAGCCTTGTATGTTCAGGCAAAAAAGAGGCTAAGGGAGCTAAATTATGATAATATTTTAGTGAAAAATGCCGATGGTTACCATGGTTGGGAAGAGAAAGGTCCCTTCGATGCCATTGTGGTAACCGCTGCAGCGGAATTTGTTCCTCCACCACTTATAGAGCAATTGAAAGATGGTGGAAAAATGATCATCCCGATAGGAACACCATTTACAACACAACAGCTTCTACTTATTGAGAAAAAAGGAGCTAAAATAAAAACAAAAAATCTCATGTTTGTTCGATTCGTTCCATTTACCAGAGCAAAAGATCAATAAACAGTGTCTGCCAGAAAACACCGATTTCAGCGTTGGACTTGTGCTGAAAACAGTCATTAGCTATGGCTAACTCCTTGATTTTCATCACTGCATCCGCCTCAACCTCGGCGATTTCTGGCAGACACGAGTAAGAAAATAGAGTTTTCTTGCAGAAACCAAATAGTTAAACCTCATATTCAGGAAAAATGTTTGCAAAACACAAAGGCAATTTTTTTCAATACAGACTGATCCTTGCAGTATCCATTCTATCTGCCGCCATTGTTACTTATGAAATTCAATTGATGCACTTTTTTACCATAGTTCAGTGGCATCATTTTGCATATATGATAATATCTATAGCCTTATTGGGATTTGGTGCAAGTGGTACGGTAATATCCATTTTTAGAAAGTGGATGCTTCAAAGAAAAGATTTTTTACTTCCTTTTTTAATGATCTCGAGTGGTCTACTGATGGCCATAACCATCAGAGCCTCCCGTAACGATTTTTTCCTTTTTGATTCCTATACACTTTTTGTAGATCGTTCACAATTTTCAAGACTCCTGGGAACCTATTTTCTATTCTTTTTGCCTTTTTTTTCCGGAGCCTTGGCCATCGGATTGATCTTTGTAAAAAAAGTATCGAATATAGGTACATTTTATTTTTCTGATCTTTTGGGATCAGGTATGGGAGGTGGCTTAGCGATCTTTCTATTATGGTATTTTTCACCTCAGGAAATATCGTCTGTTAATGCGATCCTACCTATTATGGCCGGAGCCCTTATCATTACAAAAAAGACACGTTTATTCCTGATTACCTATGGACTTATAAGTTTAACCGTTTTGATAATATTTTTTAATAGTCCCTTTGATCTAATCCCTTCTCAGTTTAAAGCTATTAGCTATGCCTTAAATCTTCCCGACGCAAAAATTGATCATGAAATTAGTAGTCCCTATGGCCTCGTTCAAGTAGTTTCTTCACCAGTGCAGCGTTATGCTCCCGGTTTGAGCCTGACCTATGACAAGTCCGTCCCCCCCAGCCCCGTCATTTTTAATAATGGAGATTGGTATGCCTCCATTCCTCCATGGTCAAAAAAGGATACGTCTCATATTCTGAATTACACTACTATGGCACTTCCTTATGCCCTTCTGGATCCAAAAAGCGTGCTGTTGTTCAATGCGGGTGGAGGACTAGAAATTTCACATGCCCTGATTAACGGGGCAGAAAAAATAACGGCCACAGAGCCAAACGCAACAGTACTCTCCTTATTAAAAAATGAATATGCCGCCTTGACCGACTCTCTGTTTTATAATCCTAAAATAGAAATCCATGCACAAGCCTCCAGAACATTCTTAAATCAAACCGGGGAGAAATACGACCTCATACAAGTCCCATTGTTAGGTGCTTTTGGTGGTAGCGTGGGACTCAATGCCCTACAAGAACAATATTTGCTAACACAGGAAGCTCTCGCTGAAATGTGGAAAAAGCTAGATCCTAATGGAATGATCGTTCTTTCCTCCTGGATCGATATTCCCCCGAAAATTTCATTAAAAACAGCTGCTACTCTGGCCGAAAGCTTAGAGTTCTTAGCAATAGAAAATTCACTGGATCACGTTGTTATCATAAGAAGTTGGGGGACCTTGACTTATGTTATTAAGAAGTTGCCTTTGAACAGTAATGACATCAATAAAGTAAAAGCCTTTTGTGAGCAATATAATTTTGATCCGGTTTTATTACCCGGAATAACGGCTCAGGAAAGAGTGCAATTCAACAGTATGGAGGATGATAATTTTTTTAATAATCTGGAAGGGATGTTTAACTCTCAAAGAGAAAAAATAATTCAAGACTATGATTTTAATATCCAATCTACAACAGACAACAAACCTTATTTTTTTCAATTTTTGCGCTGGAAAAAGTATCCTGCTCTGGTCACAACTATGGGTGAAAAATCAATGGTTTTTCTTGAACTTGGCTATTTGATCGTCTTAGTAACTTTTATCCAGGTAATTATTTTGGCTCTTCTATTTATTATCCTGCCACTTTTTCGGATAGGATTGAAGGGAGGTAATAAGGCTTGGGTTATAGTCTATTTTTCGGCTTTGGGTTTTGGTTATATGTTTTTGGAAATTGTTTTTATTAAATATTTTGTTCTTTACCTTGGTCATCCTATCTATTCGGTAGCAACAGTTATTTCTATAATGTTGATCAGTTCCGGATTGGGAAGTTACTATTCCTCACGGTTAAAGAGGCATCTGAAGACCCTGTTAAAAATAACCGGAATTATCACTAGCTTGATTCTGCTATATTCGTTCTTTATAGGTGCTTTTTTAAGTACTACGGTTGGTTTAGCTAATACATTAAAGATTGCTATAACTAGTATAATCATTGCACTACCTTCATTTTTTATGGGAATGCCTTTTCCGTTAGGTCTAAAAATTGTCGATCAATTTAAAAAAAGTAATGTGCCATGGGCCTGGGGTATTAATGGTTGCATGTCGGTTATTAGCACTTCCCTGGCGGTAATTATTGCGGTAGAAATGGGATTTATGGCGATGCTATTATTTGCTGCTTTTGCATATGGAATAGCATTTACTTCTAGCCTTTTTATATACAATAAAGGAATGTAAGTAAAAATAACACCTTCTCAAAAGGTGGCTTTGGTTAGCTTCTCTATCTATGGGGTATCAAATATGTTTTTTTGAATGTAAAACATCGATCAACGTCTCGAAGGCTTTCAGGATTAGATTTTCGAAGTATAAATTTACAGAACTTTCCTGATTCGTATTGATCGGTCATTTTTAATTGCTTTTTTTTTCTCGCAGATAGCGCAGACCTTCCTTGGCAGGTTTAATTGATTTCATAGAGGTGAATTCAGGGACGCACAAACTTCTGCAATCAAAAATCCTTGTTCTTTGTTCAATATTTGTTTTTACTTTTATTAAGAAGGTAGCCATCAACACTAGCCCACGAGCAAAGTAGGTGGTTTTTCATGGAGAAATAAATAAGATAATTTGAAAGTCAAATAATTTAACCCATGGCTTCATCTACGAGTTCAATTATATCTTTCACCTCCATTTTACCCTCATTTCCGCTAGTCTTCATGGCATCCGTAAACATGGCATAATCTTTAGGACAGGCAACAATAAAATGATCTACGCCATTACCAATACCTAGCGCTTCTTCAATTCTTATTTCACTTGGCCGTTTTTCCATTTTCGAATCATCCATCCAGATACGTCCTCCACCGGCACCACAGCAGAACGAATTCTCTTTACATCTTGGCATATCCATCAAAGTAACTCCCATTGCCTCCAATAATTGTCTCGGTGCATCTACTTCACCATTATATCTGCCTAAATAACATGGATCGTGATAAGTTATGTGATAATCCAATTTTTTATTGAATTTAAGTTTTCCTTCATGGTATAATTTCAATAATAATCCTGTATAATGATAGATAGGATAGTTACCACCGAACTCCGGATACTCATTTTTAATAGTATTATAGCTATGAGGATCTGTTGTAAAAATTTCTTTAAAACTGGCTTCTTCGAAAGCTGCCATATTATCTTCAACAAGCATTTCATACAAACCTTCTTCCCCCACTCTTCTCACATCATTTCCGGAATTCCGTTCACCATCATATAAAATTCCATAGTCAAGACCCATTTTATTGAATATGGTAGCCACTTTTCGTGACAAGCCCTGTATTCTGGCATCGTATGAAGCATAATCTCCAACAAACCATAAAAATTCAGCCTCTTCTTTACGGACATCCTTAATTTTAAAATCGAGGTCTTTGGTCCATTTAGCGCGCATACGTTCCGATTGTCCGAAAGAATTTCCGTAATCACCAATATTCGCCAATGTATCCATCAACATATCCTCCATATCCCCTTCTTCCACCAATGTTCTTCTGAGGTTAACAATACTGGTTAGGTGTTCAATACCAACCGGACAGGCATCTACACAAGCCATACAGGTAGTACATGACCATAATGTTTCTTTACTAATTACACCTCCGGCTATTACTTTGTGCTCTTTTCCATTTGTGCTTTTTTGTTCAAACCATTCTTTTACACCAACACTCGAATCATTCACATAGGTTCGCATATCCAGAATAAGATCTCTAGGTGATAAGGGCGTACCTGCATTTTGAGCCGGACAGGCCACATGACATCGGCCACATTTGGTACAAGCATCAAAATCCAACAGTTCTTTCCAGGTAAAATCCTCTATTTTTTGATAACCCATAGCTTCTTTCTGGCGCTCTTCAGAAACTCCGGGAAGATTTTTTGCCGTAGTCTCATCCGTGAACATCAGGTTGGCATAATCTATCAACATATGCATTCCCTTTGAGAAAGGGATATAGGCAATAAAAAACATCACTAAAATAGCATGAAACCACCAGGTATAAATAAAAACAGTGTTTGCCGAACCTTGCAAACCAATGATATCAATGATGTTGGCAACACCCACACCCACCGGCGACCATAATTCCCATGCAGGCCGGTCTGCCGCAATTCTGGTTCCTTCAATAATAAAACCACTAACAGCTATTAAAAGCAAAAGCCACATAAATATTTTGTCATCTGTAGAGTAGGCCTTTCTGTCAATGCTCGTAGATCTATCCGCTCTTGTATAATCCAGTTGTGCAGGTTTCGATTGACGTCTTAACATCATCAAGATCAAACCGATAATGAATAGTACACCAAAAATATCCAGCACTAAAGAAAAGACTAGATAGAAATTCCCCTGAAGAATATGAATATCCATAAACCTCAGCAAATCGTGATCGAGTGCAACAATAGCAGTACCAATTAGCAGGATAATAAAACCCCAAAAAATTAATAAATGTGCAAATCCAGCGTACCTATCACGCTTAAAAACAGTAGAATTTTTAGCCATTATTGCCGCTGCTTTACCAAATCTCGCCATTAAATTATTAAACCTTTCTGCATCTCTTCCCTTGCGATACTTTTTATATCGTCGGTAAAATCCGTAAAGAAATACGGCCATTGATGCAAAAGCAATCAGGTAAAAAGCAATTTCTAGAAATAGCGGAAAATTTCGGAAGATCTCTCTGGTTTCCATAGTTTGTGGTTTTATAATTAATTATATAAACTGACGAAACAGTGTATATCGAATAGTTAAACTCAAAAATGAATAGTATGAAAACACATCCCTGCCTACCGGCAGGCAGGCCTAAATACCCTCTCAAGAGGGGACCATTTTGATGTTGCTTTTTTACTCTATTTAGTACCTGCAAGAAAGCTTTATTTTCTTACTTGTGCTTGTTAGAAATCGCCGAGATTGAGGCGGGCGCAGTGCTGAATTTCAAGGAGTTAACCCTGGCTAATGATTGTTTTCAGCACAAGTCCAACGCTGAAATCGGTGTTTTCTGGCAGACACTATTTATAATTTATCGCTCAATGCAGGTATAAAATCAAACAGATCCTGCACTATGCCGTAATGTGCGTAATCAAAGATCGGTGCGTTGGGATCTGTATTTACCGCAATGATGAGGTCAGCATCTTTCATTCCTTCTATGTGTTCAGGCGCTCCACTGATTCCCAATGCCAGGTAAAGTTTTGGCTTAACTTTAAGTCCTGATTTTCCAACCTGACGAGTTTTAGCCAGCCATTTACTATCCACAATGGGTCGTGAGCAGGATATTGCACCGCCTAGTTTTACCGCAAGCTCTTCAGCCATTGGCAAGTTTTCATCGCTTTGAATACCACGACCTACACTAATTAGCACCTCCTGTTGTGTAATATCTACATCACCACCTTCCGGTTCAATTAATTGCTTAAACTGAACTGACAGACCACTAAGGTCCGGAGCTGCAACTTTTTCTACAGCCGGGCTTCCTTCTGATCTTCCCGCATCTGCAGGAAACGATCCAGCAATAATCGAAACAATAAATCCATCGGCAGATGGGGAAGAGTCCACATCCATTTTACCTCCGTAAAGAGAACTGGTTACTGTACTTCCATCAGTAGAAATGCCAGAAACATAAGCTATAAAAGGCATATTTTGATCCACAGAAACACCACCAGCTATATCCATACCCATAGAAGTATTTCCGATCATCACCATTTTTGGTTGCTTATCACCAACCACTGCTGCTACAGTTTTACAATACGCCTGTGGATTATACTCCTCCAAATTGGCATCATCAACATAAATTATATTATCCGCAATGCCTAATTGTCCTGCCATTCCATCTACACCACTTCCCATTAGCAATGCCACCAGTTCACCACCGATATTTCCAGCGATCTCTTTTCCTTTTCCGAGCATTTCAAAAGAAATATCCTCGATATTACCTTTTAAATGTTCTACAATAACTATTATTTGATTGCTCATTTTATTCCTTTTTGAGTTAGAATTTCTATTATTTTACCTGCCTGATCTTCTGGCGATCCATCTATCATCTCAGCGCCTCCGCCCGTTTCCGGTTTGTACATCTTAGACACTGTTGAACCTGAATCAACATCAAGGTCTCCAGCATCAATTTCTTCTATAGTAGAGCCTCTCATTGCTCTTCTAACTTTTGCTACAGGAACATATCTCGGTGTTTCACGTGCTGCCTGAATTCCAAGAACAACAGGAGTTGCAGCTTCAAACTCAGCAACCATTCCACCGCCATATTCTTTTTGAACTGTTACACTACCATCTGAGACCTGAACACCGGTTACCACACTTATATGAGGTATACCCAGATAATGCGCCAGTAAAACAGCCAATTGTCCATCTCGGTCATCTACTGCCTGGACACCTGTCATTATAATATCATAATCCATATCTTTAATTACATTGGCCATTGCTCTGGCAGCTTCATGTGTACTACTTCCCTCAACTCCGGTAATCTTGACCAGTTTATCAGCTCCTTTGGCTGCTGCTGCAAACAATGCTTTATCAATATCATCACTTGCAAGGGCAATTGCAGTAATACTGGCCCCTTGATCATCCTTAATCAGGAGTGCCTCTTCCATTGCATGATCGTCAAATTCGCTCATTTTCATTTTTAGCCATTCGCGATCAAGATCTGTTCCCTCTGAATTGATCTCAAGTTCTTCAACCAAATCGGGTACTTGCTTTATCGGTACTATAATGTTCATATTTTAAGTTTTTATGGTTTATAAATTCAGTGCATTATTTCGTCAAGTGCCAACTCCTTACGGATCTGTATGATATCATCTGAATCCGGATGAAATGGGAAATCCCGGTATTGTTCACTCGGCTTGTAACTGCCATACGGTCTTGTACAACCCACCTCTCCATCCGGACTGGGACATCCATCTGTCATGAATGGAATACCATCATCTAAATGAGTGATAACTTCCGTTATTTTATCATCCTCCACCCTTAACTTTATAAGATTCCCTTCGGTATCATAGTCCAAAGCCTCCGGTTTCAAATCGTATTTTTCTATTAGATGTTTTATTAATTGAATGCGTCTCCAACGTTTTATATCGGCCCTTTCCCAATCACCCATTCGTGAATCCGGTTCGGGGTTGAAAGAGAACAAGTATGGAAGTATTTGATTTTCAAAGAGATGAAAGAATATATCCATCATATCCTTGTCACTCTCTCCCAAGCCAACTACAGTATGAATATTTACTTTCCAGGGGCCAAATATTTCCCTGGAGAGATTAATGATGTTCCAATAATTATCCCAACTTAGTGAGCCATTAGGCACATCAGTTCTATGTTGTTTAAATACTTTTTCGCTTACTCCATCCAATCCAACTCCAATCATATCCACACCCAGATCTTTATATTCCTGAAGTCGCTCACGATTTAAAACCGGTGGTGCACATAAAATGGATAAAGGAGTATCTACTTTTGCAACAATCTTTTTTGTTATTTCAATGGTATCTTTATGAGAGCTGCCATGCGTTACCTGAGAAATGCAAAGTCTCGTCATGGTGGATGCGTGTTCCGCCATTCTATCCGCCAAATCATCCATACTTACTAATGGCCATTCTACTCTTATAAATGACTTATCTTCATAGGAACCGGGTCGGGTTCTGGCTAAACCACAATAACCACAATCAGCCAGACAGCCATTATTATAGTTAAGAAGAATATTAATCCCTCCAAAATCGAAATCTCTTGAAAATCTGCCTGATCGCATTCGTAAGGCCATTGCACTAGCCGCACTTATTCGTACGTAATCAGGACTAACTTTTTCTATTTCAACTTCTGAGGATATATTATCTTTGGTGATCATAGGCGTTTAATTTCGTTTTAATTTTCAGTTATTATTGTTTCTTTTTTTGGATAATAACAAGATCCTTTATACGTATATCTTTCGGCAGCCATAGCACGCTGACTAGCCAACCATATGGATTCTACAATCATTTCAGGTTTGAGTCCATATTTTAAAGCATCGAACTCCTGCTCCTGAAATAATTTATTGACAATCTTATCGATATTTTCTTTGTCCATTGATGACCATTTCAATTCCGATTCGATTCTACCAAAGAGTTTGGCCTGTTCAAAAAAATCACCGGTAATGAGCACACTTTTGATAGTTTCTCCTTTTAGGCCGATATAAGTTCTTATCAGACCTGCCGGTGTTTTCTTTAAACTCATACCCGTCATATCTGATTGAGGTGATCTTTGAAAGATCCAATCTTCGGATAGATATCTTTCCTCTTCGAGCAATGCAATACTTTCCTTTTCTTCTGATGAAAACCCTTCGGTTATAAATTCAATTTCGAAAGCATTAGCAAAACATTCTTTTATGATTTCAGTTACTTCCTTTCTGGAAACATTTCTATTCAGTTCACGAGAAATCGTAGTTATTCTATGTTCAACAGAAGATACCTTTCGTTTATCAGAATATTTTTGAATAGGTATTTTCAATACTTTCAACATTTGAGGAATATCCAGATCGATCAATAAACTGGTATGAAACTGAATCGCACCATCAGCATCCACATGTACGCCTAATCCAGCTATTTTTTTTCCATCCACTTCCAAATCATTTTTAGATCTGAATTTGGCATCAATTCCCAATTTTGTCAATGCATTAATTATTGGTGCTGAAAATTTATGGTATAATTCTCTAATATTTTCCCATTCAAAAAAATTTGAGGAAGTTGCAAAGCAAATTCCCAATTGCCCGGAGCCCATTAAAATAGCACCTCCTCCGGTTAACCGTCTGCCATAATGAAAACCATTTTGTTTACAAGCCTCCAAATCGATCTCAGCATTAATATTCTGAAACCTTCCGGCCAATACTGCATAATCCTGATAATTGTATAATCTTAATGTGGCGGGAAATCCATCTTCCTTTTGATGGTAGTTCATCAAATATTCATCAGCAGCTAATCCATAAGAAGCTGTTGTGTTGGTTTCTTGTATGTATCTAAATTTTATCAAATATTATAACTCAATTTATTCTTGCTTCTATTTCTATTTTCTTTCATGCAGATTTCACTGATATTTGTGATTTCGCAGATTAAATTTCAAATCAACACATTTTCAAACCCACCAAGTTTGGCTGTTACATTATTCCTCTCTCATTTCAATTTAATCCTTGCTCTCTCAATTCTCAATCTACTCCACAGGAGCATGAGTTCTCATAAAAACTAGGTTTCAGGCCTTTTGTTTTTGAAAATCCAATAATTCCTTCTGCGGGATAAGCGATACCATTTAAACCTGCATTAACAGCTGCCAGATCAATTATTTTTTTATATTCTCCCCCGGGACGAGCACAACCTACTAGTATGTTTGAAGTTGGCATCGCTATACGTGCTCTCTGATAAAATTCTTCCACCTCCTTCGTTGCTGGTGGTTCAATATCCTTCATAGGAGTATCCTGCATGGGAGTCAATATTACAAGGATCAATGCATGAACCGGATACTTTTTGATCAAGTTCAAAGCTTCATATTCTCCTAAAAACTTACCATAATGCAACCCAAGTATTATGTGTGGTCTTATACTTAATCCATGTCTTGTAAGCCTCTCTAAAGTAGCATCAAAATCTGCAACTTTAGTATTCATATGATACACTTGTTCAATTGTTTCCTGAGCTCCAATTATATCTAAGGCGACTCCATCCACTCCTGCGAAGGCAAGTCCCTCTGCCATTTCTTCGCTTACGAGACCCGTATGCATAATTATCTTTAAACCAAGCTCATCCTTAATTCTCTTAATATCCTTAATATGTTTTAAAAAAGGAACTTGTCCGTTCTTCATCGATCCCCCACTGATCAACACCGATTCCGTTCCTTGGGCAGCCATTTTCTCACACATTCCAAATAATCCCTCCTTCATATCCAGTGGGATCATTGGATCCAGTATTTTGGTATCACAATGATCACAATCCAAGGCGCAGGCATTTCCTGTTATACTGATGGGTAGAAAGGCATTTGGGTTTTTTTGCTCAAATTCGGGAATATTATAAGATTTCAATCCCGGGGCATAAAACTTAATATCATCGCAAAAATTAGATTTGCGGATTGCGAATGCCTGATCCATTAAGTTTTTTTCTTCTATTATTGGGCTATCCATCCTTTATCATCAAATTTTTTAAGTTCAGACTTAAACCACTCTGTAATATTTTGTTCTCCATAAATCAATTCAGGCACTTCAATAGCTGCATTAGTAAGCTCCATTTCAATAAGCCACCCATCTCCGTAAGGATCATAATTTATTAATCGAGGATTTTCTATAACATCATCATTGATATTGGTAATTTTTCCTGTAAGGGGAATTTTAAGTGGTCCAACATGCTTTTCAGCTTCAAAAGTACCAAAGGGTTCTCCTTTGTTTAAGCTTATTTTCTGACTATTCATCAGAATGGCAACAAATGTACCTCTGGTTTCCTGAATTAGAGGGCTCATCCCAATTCGTGCATGATCATCAGAAATCTTAATCCAAAAATGTTCTTTTGGATCATAATATAAACCCGTATCTACATTGTATTTGTCAATTTTAATCATAAAATAATTTGAATTTACCCCATTGCCTCTATGATGAGTTCAGCAATATCTTTTACTAATAATTTTCCGTCATTACCGGTAGACTTTACCGCATCTTCAAATCGAGAAACTTCATAAGGACAGCAAACTACAAGTACATCTGCCCCGGTTTCAACAGCTTCACGAACACGATTTTCAGAGAGACGTTCATTAACATGGTCGGACATAAAGCCGTCCAACCACATACCACCGCCGCCACCGCCACAGCAATAACTTTGTTCTTTACAACGACCCATTTCAATGAGTTCTACTCCCGGAATTGAATTTAAAATATTCCGAGGAGCTTCATATTCTCCGTTGTGACGACCCAGATAACACGGATCATGAAAGGTTACTTTATAATTAAGTTTATTCTTGAGATCTAATTTTTCCATCAATGGAGCGAGATAGGTTGTATAGTGAATTACATCGTAGTCACCACCATATTCAGGATATTTTTTACGAAGGGCATTTAGCGCATGTGGATCGGTCACAAGCATTTTCCTGAACTTATATTTACTAAATGTTTTTATATTTTGCTCTGCGAATTCTTCAAAAAGCCCAACTTCTCCTGCCAGGCGCTGAGAGTCGCATGAACATTTTTCTTCTGTACCAAGAACTCCAAAATCAGCTTTCAATGCACTTAAAATTTTGGCCAAGGCAGCACTTGCCTCTTTCCCACGACCGTGATATGCCGGATAACATTCTACAAACCATAGCAGGTCAGCTTCTTTTTTATCCTTCATCAAAGGTACATCTGACAATGTTTCTTTTATCCAGTCTGCTCTTTTTCGTTGAGATTCACCTAAGGGGTTTCCATATTCAAAGGTATTTTCAAATGCTTCCTGAAGTTCATCCGGAACATCGGCTTCCATAACTGCTTCTTCACGAATGGCAGGCATGATCTTCATCATATCTACTTCCTTTGGACAAACTCTTAAACATTGCATACAAGTAGTGCATTTCCATAGTTCATTAGAAGAAAAAAGATCTTCACCCATTAGCAGATCCCTGAATACGCGCATTGGACCATATTCTCCCACTGCGTCTACAGGACATACCGGAACGCATTGACCACACTGGTAGCACCAGCCAATGGATTCCGCTCCATCAATATCTCTAACTTTATCCAATGTTGTAGTGTCGTAATCAAATATTACACGTTGTTCAAACATTCTGTTCCAATCTGCGGTCAATTCAATACCGTCAACTATAACACTTTCTTTTTCTATTATTTGTTTTTTATCAATAGGCATAATCTCAAATTAGATTAGTTTTACTTTTTTTATTAATACTTTATATATTTCAAGCCGCTTTATGAAAATCATAAACACCTAATAATCTTCTTGAAAATTCAGTAAGTCCAGGCATCACTTCATTAAATTCTTTGGTCATTTTCAATTGTAATATTGTATAAGCATAAATGATATACACACAACTCAAATACACATCTGTTCCGAAAAGAGAGCGGTTTATGAATTGAAATTCAGCTGATTCGGCCACAGAATGAACAAATGCAACTCCTTTCCCAACTTTCATATATGTCTCACTCATTTTGTCCCCTTCCAAATCAAAACCTTCACTTGTAACCAATGGAATTGCACCGGTTTTATTTTTAGGATCCCACATCCAACGGCTCCATAACCAATACTTCTCAGGAAAGGAAAAATGTAGCAGTTCACCTGCTATATCATATTTAAGTGTGACATCTAACACCCCTAAACCATCGTAAAAATTCTGAAAACGATCATCAATTCTATCAGTACCGTGTAGAAGATCATAAACAGAATATTTTAGATCAACCAATGAAATAACCTCATAAAGTTTATCCTTTTTCCTTCTGATAGAGAAGATCTTATCCAAAACCTGATCGAACTCCTCCTTAGTAATTGACGATAATTTCTCTTTTGAAAGTGTATTCTGAAATAACATACTTTTTTTTTCAAGAGTATTCGCTATGTCAACAAGGGCAACCTTATCTACTTTAGCTAAAGTTTCCTTCATAAATTCGCGTGCAGCTTCTATGTCGATTAACTGACTCATTATTAGGCAAGAACAGTCGCTTTTCTCACAGCTGAAATTGATTTCATTGCAGCCGCTCCTGCGGCAGAGATACAATCTTCCAAATCAGAAGGACCAGTACAAGCACCGGCAGCAAATACTCCATTAACATTGGTTGATACGGTATTCAATGCACCTCCAATAGTTTCTATAAATCCAAATTTATTTTTCTTAACTCCAAATATATCAGCGACCTGTTTGGTCCCTTCACTCGGTTCCATTCCAACCGCCAAAATAACCATATCCATAGGTATTTCCATTGGTCTTCTCATGGTAGTATCTTCTCCCTTTACAATAAGGCTATCTCCTTTTTTTATAATTTCGGTAGCCATCCCTTTAATATAGTTTACTTTGTGTTTTTCCTGAGCTGGCCAATAGATCTCATTTTCCCAATAGCCATACATTCTCATGTCTATATAAAATATAAATACTTTACATCCGGGTAATAGTTCTCTAACCTCTATGGCTTGTTTCGATGTAATTCCGCAACATACTTTTGAGCAATATTCATTTCCTATTTGCCTGTCACGAGAACCTACACATTGAATAAAAGCAACTCTTGTTGGTTTTTCACCAGTTGAAGGTCTGACAAAAGACCCTGACTTCAATAATTTTTCAGCATCTACTATAGTGATAACATCATCATGCTCGTAATAACCATATTTTTGAGTTTCTCTACCCGGATCAAAATGAGTAAATCCGGTAGCTATAATAACAGCACCTGCTTCAATATCAACTTCTTCACCATTTGATTTTGCATTAACCTTAAAATTACCGGGTTCTCCTGTAGATCCAGTAATTTCTGTATTCAGCATAATTTTTACCTCAGGATTATTTTCTACAGCATCACACATTTCTTGCATTGCTTCACCAGCATCACGCATGTCTGGTGTAAGTGCGGCATAACCCGCTGACATAGGAGTACCTCCCATTTTGTCTCTTTTTTCTGCTAAAATTACCTTATAACCTAGATCGGCAATTCCTTTAGCGGCTTCCAATCCTGTTGGACCTGCACCTATAATAAGTATATTTTCGTTAGCCATATTAGTACTTTATAATTAGTTTTTATATAAATTTTAATTATCTGCGTCTTCCCAGGTCATAAAATTCTTTTCGCCTGATTTAATTTTATCGCATTCTGCCTGAAATTCACCCCAAACCTTATCCACATCAATTCCAATTTTTCTTAAAAATGGTTTGTTGTCAGTATTGTGCCAATGTAATTGAAGCACCTTATATGGATGTGCTCCCATAGCTAAAGCAGCCATTTGAGAATCAGCCATTACCGGAATACCTACTTTTTTATTATGAGCACGAGCAGCAAACTGACTTTGATCTAAAGTAGTTACACATCCTGTATCATGTGTTACTGTAACATCCGGATTAACTTCCTCTTTCATAACTTCAATTTTTCTCTGTACTGCAAAAGATCTTGAAAAATCTCTAGAAACCAGAATATGTCTGAAGCCAAAACCGCAGCAATCGAACCAAGTAGAATAATCAGCTACATTTATTCCAAGTGCCTCAAGTGTTCCCGTTACAATTGCTGTTCGTTGGGCGCCATATATTTCACTATCATAAATGGCATCTTCTTCTATAAGTTTATGGTAGTGACATGCCGGATGAACCGTTGCTGTTATATTACTCATATCGACCACCTGACGTTCTGCAATCCGATCTTTCATTGCCAGCACCCATTCGCTATAATGTACTACCTCTTCCGGTAGTACTAATTTTTTACCCAAACGTTCCATGATCTTTCTTACTTTTCTTCTCAGGTCATGCTGATGGATCAAGGCGTGCCTTACCTCTTTATAGTGACCAAAGCTAGTTCCACAATGAATGAGTGGGAAATAACCAACTTCGTGAGCTGCCGCAAAATTTCTCACAGCAACCGCGGCCTGTGCTTCAGGGTTTGAAGTAGCCGAGGCATAATAGTTCCAAGCGGTACAGGATGTCTGATCTGTAGGGTCGTAATAATCCAAACCAAATTGACGGTTCAACCAGAATATTGAAGTTGAATAACCCGGAATATGCCCACATTGTCCACAGCTTTTATGATGCCATGTCTTATCAATGGGGATTTTTTTCATTCTACCATATTTCGTCATCAGCTCTACGTGATTATCCGGTACTCTGATCACTTCAAGTTCGCCTTCTTTTTCGAGTTGGAAAAGTTCTTCGCGAAGATCCGCTACCGGTGCGTCATTGGGATCAATTTTAAAGTGCCGGTCAGAAGCTTTTGTAATTGGTAAATGTATCATATCTTAATTGTTTAATTTTTATTAATCAAAGGTTACATCATCGTAACCAGCTTCTTCCAAACGCTCTTCCATAACATCAACGAGTATCATAAATAGACCCTCATCAACGCCTTCTATCAAATCCATAACACCTGTCATATGCCAGATCAGGTAAAGTTCAATGATGGTTTTTTTGTCAATTTTCCATCCTGTTTCGGTAGTATGTAGGGTTTCGGGAGGAAGAGCTTTACGCCATACCTCCAAATTTTCAGCGATCTCATATACATGTGTACCCCAATCAGGAAAGGCATCCGGTTGCAGCATATCCGGAGAGACCTGAGAACCGGTTGCCATGATCTTATAGATAATCCTACCATAACCCTGAAGGGCTTCTTTAGCAGTTTGTAATCCGTTTTTTACGGCAACTTCCCGCATGATAGTAATGATCTGCCCGGGCGAATTTTGTCTCGGACAACGATCGCAACTAAAACACTGAGAGCAGTCCCAAATACTATCACTCATCAAAGTATAAACCAAATCAGCATCCTCACGAGCCACAGCTTGCGCAATAATACGGGGACTAAAATCGTAGAAGCGAGCAGAGGGGCAGGCAGCTACGCATATACCACATTCATAGCATCCATTTAGAACAAACTCCCATCGAGAGTCAGATTTTACTTCATCGAATAACCTTTCTTTCTCTTCGAAACTAACGTCAGCATGTTTATTCTGACTAAGGTCTAATGCCATCATAGTTAATAAAATTTATTGTTAATTATTTATTTAAACCTAAATTAATCATAGGTATCAGTATCATCAATATGGGAACATTCGATTCCATCTTCTTCAATCTTTTGACGATATGCTTCAACGGCCTCATCCCCGGTTGTCAATTCATTCATCTCTGCTTCGAGATTACTGGCTTTCATCTTTACTACCCATCCATCTCTGTATGGACTTCTATTGATGAGCTGTGCATCTGATGCTAAGGCTTCATTCACTTCAATTATTTCACCTGTAACGGGAGACTTTACCGGTCCTACCCATTTGCCACTTTCCACAGTTGCTATAGGGCGTCCTTTTTTTCGTACAGTTCCAACTGATTTCGTTTTAGCATGAAGAATTGGTCCTGCCAGACCTTGAGCAATGTCGGTCATACCAATAGTAACGATATCACCTTCTGCTCTGATCCATGTATTGTCCTTAACAGAATAATAGAGATCTTTAAGAATAATGCAGCCTTTAATATTTTCGTGAGCCATCGTGTTTATATTTAAAGTTTAAATTTTTATCAGAAATACATTACATGATCATAGTTAAGTGCCAGTTCAATAATACTGGTTGCACCCATTATTTCAACGCCATCAATAAGATCTTCCACTTTCATATCCCAAAGCTCAAGACTTTGCTGACAAACCCGCAGTTCAACATCACTATCCAAGGCCATTTCGAGCATGGTTTTCAAGTTTACATTTGAATCTTTTACAAGTTGTACTTTTTCCGCTTCTCCCTTTTTAAGTTGATTTGTCCCGTTCATTGTGAACCAGACCATTACTTCAATTTCCATAGCAGCGGCAGCCATAGCGTAAAAAAGAGGTGAGTAAGTTCTGGTAGGTGTTTCTACACCATGTGTTTGAATTACAAGAATTTTCTTTCCTTCAAAGTCTTCCATATTGTTTGGTATTTATTTAATTATTAACTTTCTACTATATATTATCTAACATCTTTATATTTCACACAAATTATTTGGATCGGCAAAAACAAATAAATATTTTTTATCCCAATCCCATTCATCACTATCCATTAATTTATAAAGCTGCTCTTTATCCCTATCATTTGCAATCAATTTAAATTTCTCAGCCTTCCCTTTACTATCCATTTTAATGACCTCTAAAAGCAACCATTGACCTGTTAAATCGTTGTATAGACGAGCAACTTCTTTTGCATTAATTACTCCTTGCCATTGTTCCATGACCTGTTTGTTGTAATTGTAATTCTTTCATTTTATAGATGCATTCCACCCATTCATTGTAATGCATACCACCTACTTTTGATTTAACCTTTTGTTTTATCAACTCCCAATCCATTTTTACGCCTATTAAACTGCTTTCCAGTTCTTGTATGGAATAGGTCAAGCTCTCTATGTTGTTTGCTATTAACTTTATTTCTGTTATATAATCATCCTTCATTGTAATCAGAGCACTCATTGAGCCATCATCAAATTCATGATTTATATAACCTATCCAGACTCCAAGGTGAATTTTAAATAATTTGTTTTTCGATTGTTTTCTTTTAGTTTGGTATAACCAAGACTCCTTAGCAAATCTATTCTCAATTTGTTCAATCATCTTTAATTCTTCCTCTGTAAAGTTCCCTAACTCGCTCTTCACACCTAATATTTCCTCACATTTTTTACGATAAATCTCAATCACCTCATTGCGATCCGGAACCTTCTCCAGTTCCCTTTTGATAGTTGTGAGATAATCATTTAAGTTCTTTGCCACAGCGTCACGAAATTCTTTGGTAGGTGTATTGATCGAATTTAACATGGTGGTATAATCAAAATCAAACAGGAAATTACCGGTTACAATTTGTGCTTCCCCTATGGTTCCAGCACCTGTACCCACTATTTTTTTACCGTCAACATGTACGTCGTTGATTGGATGGTAATATGCATCAATTCCAAAGAACTTATATGTTTCTATTAATGGTTTAACAAAAAGCTCATATCGTTTATCCACTCTTCTAGGTAGTGAACTTTGTTGAAATATCCATTGAACAAATAATTGTCCGTCATCAATGTAAACTGCTCCTCCGCCAGTTTCTCGCCTAATAATAGGTATTTGATTTCTCTTGCAGTAATTTATATCTAATTCATTCTCCGTATCCTGAAAAAAACCGATACACATATATGGCGTTTCAGGTGTTACTAATACAATCGTATTCTTGGTAACCGACTTTTGTGCATAGCCTAATGCATGATAAATAGATTGTGATCTCAGTCCTGAGACAGTACCGGCATCTATAAATCGTATGTTCATTTAAACAAATAAACTCACATTTGCATCCGCTGCAAACTCAAGAAATGCTGCTGCACCTCCTATATCTACCTCATCGATAAATTCTTCTCTTTTAAACCCGAAAACATCCATTGTCATTTGACAACCAATCATTTTTACATCCATATCGATACACATCTCCCGAAGCTCTTCTATACTTGCCACTCCTTTATTCTTAAATGTCTTCTTCATTAGAGTTGTTGCCATCGCTTCGAATCCTGGTACATTATTCATTAAAATGTTTGGCATCGGCCAATTAAAACTTTGAAATCCCTCACTGCCAAAAGGCATTTTCATCGGCATAGCTGGATTAGATCCAGGAGACACACTTGTTGTAAGGTCTTTTTTTAATAATGGCAGGCCATAAAAAGTGAAGAAAATTCCAACTTCCCAATCCATCGCTGCAGCAGCCGAGGCCAGAATGAATGGTGGGTACGCCCAATCTAAGGTTCCCTGACTCGCAATCAAGGCTAATTTTTTTGGTTTATGCTCCATATGTATAAGATTTAATGGGTTTTCTTTATAAAAAATCGAAATGTCTTGCCTTCATCATTTGACTGCAATAATTCGTGACCGGTTTGTCTAGCCCATGCTTCCATATCTGGTATTGAACCGGCATCGGTTGATATCATCTCCAGGATATCTCCAACTTCAATATCCTTTAGAGCTTTCTTCGTTTTTACAACCGGCAAAGGACATGAAAGTCCGCTGGTGTCAAGGGTCTTTTTTACGTTAAATTCACTCATTGTCTATAGTTTTAGTTATTCTTTCAAATTAGAGTTTTAGCTCACATGCATGTATGCACTCGAATACTTTTGTAATTTCCATAATAGCGAGCCTGTAATAAATATTCCTTCCTTTTCTATAGGATTCCAGTATACCTATGTTTTTCATTTTAGATAAATGGTGAGAAAGCAAAGATGCTTCGATCTCAATATTTTCAAGAATTTCATATACGGCATAATCCTTACCGTCTTCTAATAATTCCAGTATTCTTAATCGTACCGGAAAAGCTAATCCTTGAAAAATCTCTGCGATTTTAATAAGTTTTTGGGAGCTGATCTGTTCTTTTGAAATAGTTTTTTGCAAGGTGATAAAAATATGGTTTGTCTAAAGATATAAATAATTGTACAATTATTCAAGTATTGAAATAGTTAACATTCTCATTTATAACCAATCTAAATAAAGGGCATTAAACCAATATCCCGCTAATCCCACTAACTATCGGGAGCGGGATTAGTTCAACTAGCTATTTTTGAATACACCTTATGGACTTTTCAAAAATAGAGTTTCACTAATAAATCTAACGAAAGACATAGTATACTCGAGGTGCAAATTGAACAGAAAAGAAAGGTAATAAGGATTCTTATAATGCCATTTTTTTTGGCTGCAGGAGCTTATGAATTTTCACAATGACACCCTCATTTTCGTTCTTCATCAACAAACCATTAATATAATAAAACATATACATGGTTGTTAGCCAATGAATGAATTCCTGTTTATAGCTCAAATGCATTTTCATATTAATCATGATCCATGAAAAATGCTCCCATGCGTCATAACAAGAATCACAACTTCGGTCAACACCCGTACAACATCTACGAGTTGTTTTAAAATCGGCATTATAGGAACGAAAATGTTTATTGTAAGGATTTCCATTTTTTATCCTTGTTTCATTGTTTTCATAATTAGTACTAACATTTGTACATACATCATAACTCCATTGTTGATCCTGAATCTTTCCGTTAGTGATCACCATGTTAAAATAGGAAGTGGTTAAAATATTCTCAGGATAATGATCGATCATTTTGTCAATTTCTAATCTAACTCTTTCAAAATCATGGCCTCGGTCTTTATTTTTTATCTTTAGATCGCTGTAATAATTAAAAAGTACTTTGTTACCATTATTAATACACTGTTCCACTACCGATTCAATTTCTTCACTTTTATCGCATGTAACGGTATAATAAAAGAAGGCCCGAGAATCACCCTTGTAATTATTAAGAGCAATTTTAAAAAGGTCTCTCTTTCCCTTATTCCTGAGTTTTGCATCCGTTTGATGATCTCCCCAAACTGAGACACCAATTGGCATATTTTCGAAGCCTTTAAATGGGATTCTTGTCAAACCATTTGTAGCAACATTCATTTTAAAATTGTCATAAATAATCTTAAGCCTATCAAGTCTTAAACTTGGTTCACCACCAACTACGGTTACAAAATTGGTTCCACGGCTTTTTTCGCTACTCACAAGTTCATCAAATGCAATATCCAAATGCGAATTATTCTCAACAATTTTATCCATTCCTTCTTCAAAATAATAACAACCGTCACAACGCAAATTACAATCATGAGTTAGATCTAGTGAAATAGACCGAAGGGAACCTGCCGATCTCACCTGTGAGTAAAGGCTGTAAAGAAAAGGATCAGACAAATATGTGGATAATAGAGACATAGATTTTAGCAATTCCAACAAATTTAATCATTAATAGCTTAGTATCAAAATAATCAAATCTATCCAAATCCTTTTTATTTTATAATCTCTAAATACATTTTTTTAACAATTGATGAATACTTTCTCTTAAATCAAAAAAGTTATATTTACATAGTAAATAAAAAATTTCTTAATTATGAAGAATCAAAATTATTCTAATCATCGTCGCTATGTATCCGGTTACCATTATTTCACCTTAACCGGTATTCTTGTGCTACTTATTGGTGCAATTGTTAATCTGGTAAAATCATCACCTGAAAACTTGTACTCAGCATCACTAATTGTTCTGAGTTCTCTTTTGTTAGCTTTTACGGCATTCTATGCACGATCATTTGCGTTGAGATCCCAGGATAGAGCGATCCGCGCTGAAGAAAATTTTAGACATTATCTTTTGACAAAAAATACTTTACCGGTAGGATTAACTGTTCGTCAAATTGTCGGTCTGCGATTTGCATCAGATGAGGAATTTCCAGCATTAGCAGAAAGAGCAGTTCAAGAAAAAATGACAGAAAACGAAATTAAAAAATCAATTATAAATTGGAGGGGAGACTATTACAGAGTTTAATGATTTTTTCCATAAATAAACTACTTCGATGAAAGTATATGACGTATTAAAACATATGGAGATAATATAAAACAAGGTTAATTAATGGTTGCTAAATGGATAGTTTGTGATGTAAAGAATAACTTAAAAAAAGAATTTTCTCTTGCTCAGGAACAATGGAAGGAAACGCAAAATGTAATTGGTTTTATAGGACAGGTAGGTGGTTGGGATATGGAAAATAAAAAAACAGCCTGCATCATAAGTTTTTGGGAGAATGAGAAATTTCTAAAATTGTTTATGAAAAATATTCACGATAAAATATTTTTCTCTAACAACCAATCTGAATACTATAATTCAATTCATGTAGAGTATTACACTTCGTTATTAGAAATGGAAGTTCAATCCAGTTCAATAATTGATTTGTTGCCTAATGTTAAATTATTGAGAATAGAGATTTGTATAGTAAAACAAGAAAAAATCGAACACTTTGAAATGGTTAAAAAGAACATTTGGTTTCCTGAAATGAAAAAAGCGAAGGGAATGTTAGGTGGCTATTATTCAAAGGCAGCAAGTGAATCATCGAGATATCTTGTATCTACATTTTGGGACAACATTGGAGATTATAAAAGTTATATAGAACGGGAACTACAAGGACACAAAGAAAATGCCGATACAAAAAATGACATCGACCAAATAACAAAGAGACAAATATTGTTAGTTGACTCATGGAAAATAATTAAAAAAACTGCGGCGAATAGCTAAGAATTTATAGCTATTTTATTTTCTCTCGGGCTAATTTGAAATTTAAGCATATCAAAGAGTTTTTTCTACCCCAAACTTTTTTTCTTCGATAAATAAATAAGCACTTTCGGACTCTTTTTCCTATCCTTCGTCCTATATCGATTGTTTTTATTGTTGGAAAAGTATTATTTAGACAAAAATTTATACAAGACTATAAATATAACTTAAACCATTAAAATCTTTTATTATGACTAAAAAAACTATTACTTTATTAATGATTTTTACCCTGATCTTTGGTGCTACAACAACGCTAAACGCTCAGGACGATTCTTCCTATGTGATGTGGGAAAGCATAATGCTAACTCCCGATAATACCAAATTAAAGGCCCTTGGAGAAGCCATGAGCAAGCACAATAAGGCCTACCATCAAGACGGACCTTACAAAGCTAACGTTTACAATATTTCATCAGGACCTAATATTGGCAAGATGATATGGCAAATGGGACCCTTAAAATTTTCAGATCTTGACGGCCGACCATCTAAAGGCGGGCACGATGAAGACTGGAGAGATAATGTAATGCCGCATGTTAAAAAAATGACACATGGAGAATATTGGAAACAGGATCTTGAACTTTCCAACACTTCAAGTTTGGATCCTGAGAATGTAACACATCCCCTTTTATTGATTAGATATTTTGAGGCTGCTGGAGATCATGGATACAGTATAGACCATTTGTTAAAACAAATGAGTGAAACCGTGAAGGCTATGGATGGCGATAATCCTTGGGGAGTATACGACAATCAATTCAGACAAGGCTTTACCATTGGACGTCACCTGGCATGGGTGAGTTTTAATAAAAATTGGGCCGAAATGGATGAGGCTCCAAAATTTAAAGAAACTTTTATAAAGGTACATGGCGAAGATTCATGGCGCCCATTTCAAGAAGGCATGGCAGACTCTTTTTCAAATAGCTGGGATGAAATTTGGGAGTATAATGCTAAACTGAGTGGTAAATAAAATTTAACCTTTTCTCTTCCCTTTCTTGGGCGCACAGTACAGAAATAAATTAGTGTTAAAAGGAAAAACCAACTACGATGTAGTTGGTTTTTCCTTTTTATGGTTCTAATGTTATTTTAATGGAATATTTATTTTTTGTTCTTATGCCTGATTTACATTTCATTTTTTTCTTGATAAAAAAACGTCAAAGAGGTGGCTTTCGAAGTTTTGAAAATCAAGGAGTTCACTTTCGTGAATAACTGTTTTCAAAACGAGAGTAACGAAGTATTTCGCGTTTTCTTGCAAAGACTATTTATATGTCATTTACCATATTCCCTATTTCAATTCCAATTTTTTTTGATTCCTTTCCTATATGCTTAAAGCTCTTATTCATTTCTTTACCAAATTTTTTAAATTCTTTATTTAGGTCTTTGATCCAGCCCTTATGCTTGAACTCTGCTTTATAGATCTTAACAGTAGCCTTACTTTTCTTAAAAAATGCTTTTTGACCTCTTTCAACCTTTTTTATGAACTTGTTTATTTTTAATTCTACTGTCCCTTCCTGGACTTCAACTTCAAGTTCATTATTATCAGATCTTACATTAAATTTTGTTCCCAGTACCCGAATTTCTCCAAGTCCGGTTCTAACAATAAAAGGGGATTCTCCTTTTCTAACATCAAAGAACACTTCACCATCCTGTTTTACAATTCTCTGATCAAAATTTTTATCGAACTCAATGGAACTATTGTTATTTAAATAAGCCACAGAGCCATCCGGTAATTCGACAATTTCGAAATTGTCTTTAGAGGATATATGAATATTAGAATCAGAGCATGAGAACAAAACCAGTATGGTTATAATTACCAGAACTTTACTTATTTTTTTCATTTTATATTCAATTATTTATATTGACATAAATTAGATCCAATGAACCCATTTAAGTGTCTCATTAAATACCAATTAAATTAAAAAAACCCAATTGACACTAAGTATCTATCGGGGTTGATATAAAAACGAATCTAAAATTAGATTATTGCCGTAGGATGGAGAAATCTAAATAAGCTTCAAATTAATTGGAACATTTACTCTGATTAGTCAAAAGATTCTTAAATGAAGTAATTTTTATTTAATATTAGAATAAGAGCTGGTTTAAAACACTTGTAAAATTTTAATTCATAATATCTGCCCCTTTTCAATGAGCTTGGCTTTGATAATTTTATAGGATAAATCCTGAATACTCTTATTATTTTCAAGAGCAAGAACAGCAATTACCCCGGCGCTTTGGCCTAAAATCATAAATACAGGTTCCATGCGTATAGAGCCAAAAGCAATGTGAGAACTGGAAACCGCCACAGGAACCAAAAGGTTGGTACATTCTTCTTTTTTAGGTAAAATAGCGCCCAGTTCAATTTTATAAGGGTGCTTAGGGTGTACACCGATATCGCCCTCATTTTGAACAAACCCTTCCGGAGTAATATAGCGCTGTACATTGTGGGAGTCCATTGTATAGGAACCCATACCAATAGACTGTTTTATTTTGTTCTTGCCTAATATTTCATTTTGACTCATGACAAAGGTTCCTATCATTCTTCTCGCTTCGCGAACATAAATTTGGTGGGGCCAATGCCCATTATCTAAAAATTCATCTCTGGATAATCCCCACTTATTCATTTCCTTTTGTGTTTTAGCAGGAATACGGGGATCTGTAGCGATAAAATACAATAAGCCTTTTTGATAAGTTTCATGTTCCTTGACAATCTCCCTTCTGCGGTCGTAAGTAGCCTCCGGATATTCATAATTCATCCCAATATTATCAAAACTAAACGGACCATGATTATTCACATCTGTTTTTAAATTTGGAATGGCGTCAAATTTTGAAAATGTCTCATCCCATCCGGTATCATAAATTCTTATTAATAATTCATATTGGCTTGGATCGTATCCAACGGGTTTTGAAAAAGGTACCCGGTTATTATCATTTTTGGTAAGACAAGTTCTAAAACAATAAGCCTGAATTTTATTGTCGCCATCTCCTTTTGATCCCGGATCTTCCATAGAGATTCTTGGAAAAGCACCACTTGCCGTCTCCCCTGGAGTTTTGTACGGACTAATATTTCTATCACCAAAATGATGGCCATGGTGAAGTACACCAACCTGTACACCATTCCATTTCTCGTTGTAGGTGTTAGAAGCTTCCCTGCCTATATGGTAACTCACATCACTTGCTGCCATAAGATCCCCTTCATAAGTGGCATCTATAAATATTTTGCCCTTGTAGATATTGCCACTTAATGTAGATATGGATATAATCTTTCCATTTTTCTTTTCCACACCTTTTTCCCGATCCAGCCATTCATCTTTATAAACTTTCACCTTGTTCTCCTTTACAAGGTCTTCAAAGACCTTCTCTGCTATATGGGGTTCAAAGATCCACATGGTCCTATTTGCACCGTCCAGGGCAGGTGTCCCTTGTCCCTTATTACCATAGTCCTCTTTTTTCTCCCATTTCCATGTTTCTGATTTTGAGTACTCTTTGTAAACACGCTGATAAAATTCTCTGGCCAAACCACCTATAACCTTTTTATTTCCAGTATCCGTCCATCCTAATCCAGAGGAAGTCATCCCTCCTAGGTGCTTCTCCGGACAAAGGATCAATACGCTTTTCCCTGTTTTGGAGATCTCAACAGCGGCCGTAACAGCAGCCGAGGTTCCACCATAAATAATTACATCTGCAACAATTGTTTTGCCCTTTGCATCCTTGCTGTCTTGAAATCCAAAACTGAAGAGGATCATCAATAAAATGAAATTAAATATTATTTGTTTCTTCATGTTTTATAGTCAATATTAATAATATTATATAATACACATATTGTAATAACAAAGATTTCAACTCCTCTTCCTATTCCCTACTCTAAATTTATTAAATACATGGAATCCAGCTATTTTTCTGCTTCCTGATAAATGGCATCGAGTAAAATATAATCCTTCGTGTCACTTGTCAATTGCCAAAACATGATACCGCCCAATCCCACCTCTTTGGCATATTTTGTTTTTAAGGTCAGCGATTCCGGGTCGTCATAAGAAATAAAAAGGCTATCTGTAGCATTGTATAAATAAGGGGCCTCAGCTTTTGCATCCCAATACCTTATAAACCCTCCTTTGTTTTCATATTTCTCATGAATATTTCCATATTTCGCCCAACCCTTCCAAACACCATTATTCAACTGATAAAGACCATTGTTTTCAGGAGGAACGCCTTTCCACCCTCTACCATAAAATGCACCTCCTATGACAATTTGTTCCGGTTTAACACCCAGTTGCATACAAAAATCAACAATGCTTTTAGTGGATCTTGGTTTATAATTACGCTTGAGCTCAACCAAAAGATTATATGCCGGAGTGTCATTCACATCTTCCTCTTTTACCCATCCCAAATTTGTATGATGTGCCGTAAACGGTGTTCCTCCACCTACCAGATCATAGGTCATTATATTCATATAATTTGCATATTTCATTACTTCAAGCGTTTCGATATGATCATAATATCGTTCCCATCCTGCAGAGGCAAAGGTTAAAATCAAATTTTTTTCTGTAGCATCCATGGCCTCTCTTAATTCCTTCATCAATGCTGTGAAATTTTCAGTATCTGATACTCTAAATTTATTGCCAGCACCTTTCATACCAGGGTATTCCCAATCCATATCCGTACCATCCAGGTCGTATTCTTGGATAAAATCTATGGTGCTTTGTACAAACCCTTTACGTAATTCAGGATCTGTTACCATATCCGAAAATCCTGCACAACCACCCCATCCTCCGCAGGCGATCATCACTTTAAGATTAGGATACTTCTTTTTATACGCAACCAGATCCTTTAATTTTTGTGAAGATCCTTCGCGTTTGAACTTCATCTGATTGTCAATTACCTCAGTGAAAGAAAAAATAA
>PVMK01126596.1_pt1 | contig 29743 bp, 23 predicted proteins | sample 1853481 | NCBI WGS metagenome assembly PVMK01 (sample SAMN08533507, study PRJNA380276) | Marine sediment metagenome, whole genome shotgun sequencing project.
CGGTGTGACCGCAGACGAGGTGCGAGGCGCCGGCGCCCACCCCCCATTTATCGACGCCGGCCTTGAACGCTTCACGTATGCGCGGATCACTGGCCAGGCCCAGATAGTCATTGCTGCAGAAGTTCAGCAGACTCCGGCCATCCACGTGGAGTTCGCGCCCCTGTGGACCGGACACGACACGGCGCCGCCGATACATCTGCTGCTGCTCCAGGTCCTCAAGTTGATTTTTTATGTCGTCGAATGCAGCCATGTTTTTTGCAGGCCAACAGCCCACTGACCGAGGAGTGAGCAGTAAAGTTCTTGTGCAATATTCAGGCTAGTGTAACCCGGCTCACCGGCAAAATTCGGCTATCCTTCCGCAATCAGGAAGAATGAGGGGCTTGCACATGATCAAGCTATATGGCTCGGCACATTCACGCGCCGCGCGCTGTCTGTGGATGCTGGAAGAACTCGAACAAGCTTACGAGCACCTGGATCTCGAAGATCTGGACGCGGCAGCGACGCTACAAACCGTGACACGAGTCAATCCGATCGGCAAAGTGCCTGCTCTGGAGGACGGCGAGGTCAAGCTGTTCGAGTCGATGGCCATTAATCTTTACCTGGCGGCGAAATACGGCAGCCCCTCTGGCCATCCGATGCGGCGAACAGGGGCGAGCCGCGGCATGGAGCATCTGGGGAATGACCGAGATGGAGCCGCCCCTGGCGCAATTATTCCTCGAGCGGGTGATCAGAAAAGGAGACCAGCGAGATCGGCAAAACGAAGCACGTGCTTTGGACACCCTGAAGCGACCGCTAAATGCATTAGAACAGTACCTGGATGGCATGCAATTCTTATTGGGCGAACGGTTCAGCGTAGCCGATCTGAATCTCGCGTCTGTCCTGACACTGATCAACCGGGCGAACTTCGATTTGCAAGCCTATCCATATATCAAACGATGGCGTCAAGCCTGTTACGATCGTCCTGCCTATCGAAAAATTTATCCGGGCCAGGAGTCTGCACGGTAGAAAGTATTCCTACTACGAAAGCACCACAGCGGTCCCACATAATCGTAAAAGGGCGAGAACGGCCCGTAGGAGCGGCATCTTGCCGCGATCGGTGCGCTACGGATATTTCTACCGCGCAGACTCCGAGTTGTTACAAATGCACTTAAGGAAGAACCCTATGCAACGCTGGCAAATCGGCGACGTGAAGATCACACGCATCATCGAGCAGGAAGACACTTCGATGAGGCCGGAGGTCATGGTGGTTGAAGCCACGCCCGAAAATGTACTGCCGATCGAATGGCTGCGGCCAAATTTTATTGATGACGAAGGGAACCTGATTTCGAGCATCTTCTCCTTGCTGGTAGAGACCGGCGACAAAAAGCTGGTGATTGATACCTGTGTCGGGAATGACAAGCCGCGTGGTGTAGCCATGTGGAATGAGCGCCAGACTACGTTTCTGGAAGACATGGCAGCCGCGGGATTCCCGCGTGAATCGGTCGACTACGTGGCTTGCACACACCTGCACCAAGACCATGTCGGCTGGAACACCATGCTGGCCGACGGCGAGTGGAAACCGACTTTTCCAAACGCGCGCTATTTATTCAGCGCCGATGACTGGGCGTGGCTCGACAAACAACCCATAACGTTTCTTGGCGATTATTGTGGCGATTCCGTGCGACCGATTTTCGCGGCTGGTCTCGCCGATCTGATTACGCCAAAACATTACATCACCGATGAAGTCTGGTTGGACTCGACCCCGGGTCATTCGCCCGGGCATGTCAGCGTGCGGATATCGTCACAAGGCGAACATGCCGTTGTCACCGGCGACTTGATCCATCATCCCTGCCAGATGGCGCGGCCTCACTGGCGCAATCCATTCGATTTTGATTCCGCGCAAGCCCTGCAGACCCGGGCCGACTTTCTGCACCAGTTCGGCGACGAACCGGTCCTGGTCATCGGCAGCCACTTCGCAACGCCAACAGCCGGGTACATTGTTCGCGACGGCGACGTTTACCGCTTCAGAACCTGACTGTACGTAGAATTGCCTACTCAACCGTGGCCGAAAGTCGTATAGCGAATGATAGAGTGCCCGAACACGCAACGATTTAATCCAACCAGAATTAACGCGGGAGCGAACGATGAAACTCGACATTATTCTCGAAGCGGATCTTACACCTGGCGAAATCAAGGAATTAGGTCTGCTCGCCGAACAATATAACTTTCGGGCCATCTGGGCGCAGAACTATGCACGCGCTCGGGATGCATTCATGTCGATGGTTCCCGTCGCTGAGGCCACCAAAACAATCAGACTGGGCGTACTGATTGTCAGTCCATACGAAATGCACCCACTGAAAATAGCCAACTCCGTATTAACACTAAACGAATATGCAGGTGGCCGGGCGATGGTCACCGTCGGCGCGGGCGGCGAATGGCCGGGTGTGATGAACGTTGGATACGGCAAGAGAATTACGGGAACGCGCGAAGCGCTTGAAATTATCAAAGGATCATTTCAGGACAAGGCATTGAACTATGACGGAGACGTGTACAGCGCACGCGGATTTGTTACGCATTGGCACACGGATACACCGCCTTTGGTTTATGACGGAGCCAGTGGCCCACAGATGCTGCGGATGGCGGCCGGAGTTGCCGACGGTATTATGATGAGTGACGTACAGCCCGCCATGTTGGGCGACCGCATTCCGACACTCGAGGCGGCACTGGAGAAAAACGGGCGCAGCGCCGACGAGTTTCTGATCAGCAACTTCATCGCCTGGCACGTCAAGGAAGACCGGGAGCTTTCGTTGAAAGAGGCGCGGCGTGAGTTGATCCTGCGCGGCTGGTTAGGCCGGGATTGGCTCGAACCTTATATTAGTAAGGAAGAGGCGAATGCAATTGTCACCAATTCATGGCCCTTTCTGAAAGCTTTTCGTGATGGTACCGGCGACATCGAGGGCGTTCCCGAGCACGTCGTAGAAGCGCTTGTCGAGGCACTCAGCCTTGCCGGCGATCTGACCGATATCGATCGTCATATTGAGCGACTACAGCAATTTGCGTCGGCCGGATTCACCGAAATCGCCCTGCGGGTGCACGACAATCCAGCCGAATCGATAAAAATGATAGGTGATCGAGTATTACCAGCCTTGCAATAATCTAAAATTCGCTGAACGGATGAATCGTTCCGGCGCAACGAATGCTGCGCGTTTCCAATATAACGCCGTGCAATAAAAGCTTCCACAAGCTTCGGCCGAATTGTTGCCATTGCTGAGTTTCGATGCACGAGCAGGAATGTGTCCTGGAAGGCAGAAAAACAGGTTATCGATCCAGCATCAATACGCTGCTCGACGTGCCGGCCTCCGAGAGCATCCTGTATTCGACGCGTAAGGATTACGCCGAAGCACATTACCAGTATTTCTCGAATCTGCTGCAATTGAAACAACAGGCCACCACACTCAGCGAGGATGACGTCTATTATATTAACGGGTTGCTGAAAGAATAACGCGCAAGTCATAGATTCTAAGTCCGCCAACCGCGCATTTGCGGCGACGTTCATGCATGTTCTTTGCGTGGACAGGAAGCTGATTCCGTAAAAATTATGTTAATTCGTGCAACAGCATGCGGACAGACTGCTAGACTGCAGAGACACTAAAGACATGCAGTATCGCAGTCACAGCGACTTAGCGATCCAACAACAATAACGAAGAATAAGGGAACATAAATCGAAGATGAATTTGGGGGCGCTTCGCTTTCGGCGTCGGCTGCAGGAGTCCGATGACCGCGAACCAAAATGAAACTGAGTGCGTCAGTGTGGTCGGGCCAATTGGCACCGGTGATGAATCTCGCCGAGTCGATAGAAATAACAGGTGATCGAGTATTGACCGCCTTGCCATAGTCTGGAATTTCTTGCATGGATGAATATCTCCGGCGTAACGGACGTGCTTTTCTGTTAACCATCTTCTGCACCAAGCTGAGCTTGCTATGGGTACCCGCCTCCGCAATCGCTGATTCGCGATTTTCAATCCTATACCACGAACCAATCACACTACTGGGCGAAATATCTGCCAGCGAGGAGCATCCTACGCATGTAGACGAAATCCTGCGCTTTGATGCTTTCGGGCGCCGCTTTGAAGTACAGCTTGAACTGCCTGCGCGGCTAAACAGTAGACACCGGAACAGTGGCATCGAGTTGTTCGCCGGTCACCTCACGGCTACACCAGGATCCTGGGTACGATTAATGCGCCATGGGGATAGGTTGAGCGGAATTATTCACGACGCCTCCGATACTTACTTTATTGAGCCGCGATCGACGGTATCCGAAGCTCTGGTTGACGCTGACTCGCGGAAAGATTCAATCAACGTGATTTATCGTCTTGCTGATACACTTGTTGCACCTGGTTTGCTTTCCTGTGCAACACGGGAAAGCTCGGAACCTGTGAACGGCCAGATTGCTTCAAAAAATCTAGCCGCTGAACTCACAGCGGCGCACACGATAACTCCAGTAGCGCATATCCCGACAGCGCGCATCGGTGTTATTGCGGACATCGATTTCTTTGCGCGTTTCGGCAGTAATTCGGCCAGCGAAATTGAATCGCTGTTCAACATCGTTGACGGATTATTCACAGAGCAAATCGGTGTTGAAATCCGTGTTGCAGAGTCACTGATAATTTCCTCCCAAGACCAAAACCCTTTCAGCTCGACCACTATTGGAGGCGAGCTACTTGATGAATTAAGCAACTGGCGCAGAATGAACCAGGCAGATCTTGGCCTGACCCATCTGGTTACAAATCGCAGATTGACCGGCAAGAACCCCGTTAAAGCCATTGCGGGTCTCAGTTTTCGAGGTATCCCGGCACGTGCTGGTGTTTGTTTCGCACAAACCGGTGCCAGCATGAGCGCATGGTTTGGCAATCTCACGGCTTTAATCATTACGCATGAAATCGCTCATAACTTTGGCGCGCCTCACGATGGCGTGCCATCGGACAATCTGCTGTCTAGAAATCCCTGCGAGCCCATCCCATCATCCGGATTTCTCATGAGCGCATCCTTGAGTTCCCCGGCGACGGATCGATTCTCACAATGCAGTCTCCAGGAAATGCAAAAAGTTATCGATGCAGCAAGCTGTCTGGAGTTGTCAGCGCCGAGCACACTGGCCTCCGATGAAAATGGTGGGGGGGCACACTAAATTGGGTGACTGTTGCAGCCCTATTCGTGATCGTGACATTCCGGCGGAAATCGCGAGATCTATCCACTAAGCAGCGCGTTGCGATATAGTCAGCCACTGGGTTATTGGGATTTGTGTAGGTCACACACTCTGCGACTGCAAACAATCTTTGGGTATCAATTCACAAACAATCGTTCCGCTATCGGCTAGGATGCAGCCGTGATGGCAGCGAATGACTGTTTGACTTAATCCGTCCGAAGATACATTCGTAACTCGATACCTGGTTCATCGAGGCGATGAGCGGCACGAAGGGATTCATGCAAGCTAAATTGATAAAAATCTCGTTTGTTCTACTGTTAAATGGCAGCTTATTGATCAGCGCCGCCTGGTCGGCAGCGCCTGCAAGAATTCTTTACCACGAACCGATCGAAATCCTGGCGAGTGAAAGCACCGCGCGCGTCGAAGAAAATACAAAAGAAGTTCTTATTTTTCGGGCATTTGGACGACATTTTGAGCTACATCTCAGCACCAACAACGGCCTTTTGCGGTACCGGCCAAAGAAGCCGTTAGCGCTGCTTAAAGGCGAAGTTTCCGGAGACCCGGCCTCCTGGGTACGCCTGACACGACACGGCGATAAACTCAGCGGCATTATTCGTGACACGAGCGGCGTCTATATCATCGAGCCGCGAGCCAAGGTGATCAACAGGCTGGTTGATCCGGCTGCAAGTGGCACAGCCACGAACATAATATATCGCCTCGCGGACAGTGAAATTCCACTCGAAGATCTCAGCTGTGCCACGGTAGTTTCTGCAGACATCGGCACGGCAGAGTCTACTTTCGCCGCACTGATTGCGGAGCTTGCCGCCACTCCGACCTTAGCCGCCTCGATTGCGTCAGAGCGAGTCACACTAAGCGTACTCGCGGATCACAACCTGCACCAATTATTTGCACCCAACACCGAAATAGAGATTCTGGAACGGTTAAATATTGTCGACGGAATTTTCAACGAGGCACTGGGAATAGAAATTGCGGTCGTTGAAATCGTAGTCTTCCCGGACGCGAATTCGGACCCCTTCGGCACCGGACGCTCCGCGGATATCTTGCTTGGTCAGGTTCGCGACTACAGAACGTCCAACCAGCTTGGCCTGGGATTGACACACCTGATTACCGGCCGTGACCTGGCAGGGAAGACGGCTGGTCTGGCGTACGTTGGTCAACCCGGCATTTCAGGTGTCTGCACGGATACGGGCGCTTCCTTAACCGAACGGGGATCCAGCACATTCATTTCGGCGCTGTTGATCGCACACGAAATAGGTCACAACATGGGTGCCGGGCATGATGGCGAAAGAAATTCCACCTGCGAGTCGGAGCCGGAAACATTCCTGATGGCTCCTGTTATCAATGGCAACGACGAGTTTTCAACTTGCAGCCTGCAAGTTATGCAGGCACTGACCAGCACCGTCAGTTGCATCAACCCGATTCCGGATATCGATTTGATCTTGAGCACGCCGATCGAAGGGAGCGGGAGCACTGAAATCAATGCGCCCCTGGGTGGCGAATTTACTTTGTCTTATGAAATCGTGAACGTCGGAACTGCCGCAGCAACGGATGTCATCGTGCAGTTTCAGATACCCGATTTCTTTACCCTGATCAACCTGAGCGTTGACGGTGGCAGCTGCACGATAGCTACAGCTGAATGCACCCTCGACAGGCTCTCGGCGGGCGCGATATCTGTTATATCAGCGACGTTAACCGCAGACGCACCCGGAAGCTTTCCGATTAATCTGGTGGTCAGTACACCGGACGATCGCGACATCACTTCGAATACACAATCCACGTCGGTTATCGTCCTTGCTCTGCCTGATCTTCGGGTCAGTCTATCCGGCGCAACCTCTATGCCAGTTGGACAAACCGAGCAAGTTTTAATCTTCGTTGAAAATAATTCAAGCGTTATCGCAACCGACGTACAAGTCGATGTGTCGAGCACCAATGGACTGAGTATCGATAGCCTGATTTCGACCGATGCTTCCTGTTCAACGTCTTCATGTAGTGTCGCTTCACTGCCCGGCTTCGCAACCCTGCAAATAGATGTTGCGATAACCGGCAATAGCGAGGGTGAAATGGCGATTACCGCCGAAAGCAGCGCAGCGGAGGCAGATGTTGTACCGGACACTAATATTGCCACACTGTCTGTCAGCGTGGTGACGCCCGTCACGGCCCCGACCAGCACGGCCAGCCCTGCCAACACGACCAGCGGCGGTGGCGGTGGCGCGACACATTGGCTTGCAACTTTTCTGTTATTACTGATTGCCGCCGTTAAGCGGCTGTCTTTAAGCGTTAGTCAGTTGCTTTCAGGTATGCGTAGATTTCAGCAACTTCATCCTCGCTGAATACACCGTAAAAATCCGGCATCTGGTCGGTGGTTTCACCATCGAGTCTCGCCTGAAGGTCTTCCAACCCGCCCTGGTAGCTGCTCAATCCCGCTTTATCTTCTCCATGACAGCCCAGACAAAACTGAACATAGTTTATTGTACCGCGCTCGACGACTTCAGATGCGGTCACTGTCGGGGCACAAAACATGGCAGCAGATACCGCGATCAAACCAACCCTGGTGACTGCCCGCAGAAGGTGCAAATAATTCTCTTGTGCATAATTCATGACTTCACAGCATTTCATCCCGCATCCCGGCAATCGATATTTCCGGATGCCAGGTCTCGTCACCAACGCCACCCCATCGTTCCGCCTGCACATTTAGCAAATAGGGTTTACCGTCCTTCATGGATCTGATCCCGCGCTTAACCGCCGGTGCAATATCCGACGGATCGATAACCGTCTCTCCATCGACCCCGTGCGCTTTCGCATATAGCGCGAAATCCACGTCCGGATCACCGAGATAGGTCAACAAATCCTTTTTCAGTTCGGCCTGGGCACCACCGCGCATCCACGTAAACGCGCGATTCATGTTATATGCCCGGTTGTTATAGACGACGACCATTATCGGCGCGTCATAGCGGGCCAGGCTCCACAGCGCATTCTGGAACATGAAGGCGCCATCGCCAGTCACGGCGACGACCTGTCGGTTCGGCTGTGCGAGCTTTGCTCCAAGCGCGACGCCGGTGGCCCAACCGAGCACCTCTCCTGGCTGTGGTCCTATCGCCATTTTCCTGTTGTGACCCAGATCAAACCAGGGCGATACATCAAACAGAGCTTCCGAACAGATGATCGCATCGTCGTCCAGCAAATCATTGAGTTCGGTCGTCAGCCTGGGATACGAAATAGGCGCATTCTCCCATGCCCGTGACGCCCGCTTCATTTTTCTTGCGCGATCATCAGCGATTAGCTTCGTAACCCGCGCATAACGTTCGTCGCGGATCGTCTTGATTCGCTGCCTGGTCGCCAGACTCTTAATCGCTTCAATCAAGTCGACGATGGCCGCCTTTGCATCGGATACGATGCTGAGGTCTGTCGGATACGACATGGCAAGCATGTCCGGCTCGATCGAAATGTGCACTATCCCTGGCGTCTTCGGGCGGTGGTCCGGTCAATACATAATGGCCCGCATCCGGCATTTGACTGCCAATCAGCATCATCACATCGGTGCGGCGCAGATAACCTGAAAAGCGGGTGAACCAACCCAGGGACAGCGGATGTTGATTCGGAAAATCGGCGAATGCACTGAGGCCCTGCATCACCGGAATAGCGAGCAACTCAGCAGCTCGATCAATTCAGCCTGCGCCCCGGCCTTGGTCACCTCCAGCCCGACGGTCAGCAACGGATTCTGCGCCTCGAGCAACATTCGCGCCGCCTGCTCGATGCGCTCGGGTTCCGCACTGATACGCATTGGGACCTGAAACTTGTTTTGCGGCAGAATCGTGCCCTCACCCTGCGTGTCGTACAGATCTTCCGTCATCTGCAGAAACACGGGGCCACCCGGCTGAGTGCGTGCAATTTTCACTGCTCTGCGAGTGAATTCCGGCACCCGTTCGAGCTGGCGCATTTTATAGCTCCATTTCATGAACGGATCCATAACCTCCTGCCAGTCGACTAACTCGATGTTGCCGCGCCGATGAGAAGATTTATCGTTTTCCCTCGCACTCAACACGATCAGGGAAGATCGATTGGCCATGGCATTGTGAATATTGCCGCCGGCATTCATCAGACCCGGCCGAGGTATGATCGCCACGCCAAGTTCACCGCCCGAAGCAATGTGGTACCCCTCGGCCATTGCAATGCACTGCCCCTCGTTGGTGGCGAGAAAGTTCTGAATTTCAGGCCGCATGACGATGGAGTCAAAAAAACGGTTGATACCACCGCCGCAACCGTGAAAGATGTATTTGACATTCGCATCCAGCAGCGTGTCGAATAACAAATCTGAACCGTTACCGTTGACGACTTTTGCAGCGGCCGTATCGCTACTCCCTTCCGCAGCAGCTGCATCGGAAATGCTACTCAACAGAGCCTGAGCGGATGTTACCGAAACGCCCAGCGCAGCCAGTTGCTGCATAAATCCTCGGCGAGATAATTCATTGTCCAGATATTGCCTGACAAGTTTTCTCATTCTTGATCCCCTGTATTTATGGCCAGGTTTTTACGGCTTTGCTAACCTGATCCGACCATGACATGTTGTCATCAATCATCACAGAACTTGCTGCAAAATGTTACAACAATGAATATTAAATCGACGCTCCCTCCACTGCTCGGACTACTCGCGCTCTGCTCATTGACCGCCGCGGCCGAGTACCGCGTTGAAACGCTGACGCCCGCCGCCGCTCTGCACGGCGCCAACGGCATGTATTTCAATGCAGATGGAGAACTCATTGTTGGCAGCATGATGAGCGGCACTATTTCTAAAGTAGATATCGACAGCGGCCGCGTCGAAACTATCGTGCCCGCGCCACTCGGCATTGCCGATGATGTGGCAATCGGGCCTGACGGGATGATCGTCTGGACAACCATGCCGATGGGAATCGTCCATGCACTCGAACCCGGTGGTAAAGTCCAAAAACTGGCCACCGGCCTGCCATTGATCAATTCCATTCATTTTACTCGGGATGGTCGCCTGTTCGCCGCTCAGGTGACGGAAACGGAAGGCAACTTGTATGAACTGGATCCGGCGGGTCAACAACCACCACGGGTCGTCTTGAAAGGTTTAGCAGGCCTGAATGGTTTCGAGATTACTGACGACGATATTTTGTATGGACCGCTGATGAACGCGGGTAAGGTCGTGCGCATCGATCTGAAGACAATGGAGTTAACAGAGATTGCCGACGGATTTACCCGGCCCGTCGCCGTCAATCTGGATTCCGAGGGTCAAATCTATGTCGTGGACCTCGTGACCGGTGAAGTCACTCGTGTCGATCCGGAGTCGGGCGCCAAAACTCTGGTCGCCCGGCGGGTTCCGCCAATCGACAACCTGGCTATTAGCGACAATGACCTGATCTATGTGTCACATCCGTGCTCTACAGGCATCGAAGAAATCAATCCGGCCACGGGTGACGTTCGGCAGGTCGTCGCCGGTTCCATCGGCCTGCCGGGTGCCGGCATTCTTATGCAACACGGTGGCAGGGAAACGCTGGTTATCCCGGGGATGCTCTGCCAGAACCTCATCGATACACAAACCGGTGCCGTAACGCTCCTGCCGCGCAGCGGAGATGTCATCTGGTCTTCCTGGCTCGACTGGAAAGACGACGTTGTTGTCCTTTCGAGTTTCGCGTTTGGGCAGCTGCAATGGGTAGATGCCAAAACAGGCGCACCAACCCGGACTTTGTCCGGATTCAAGAATCCGTATGCCATCAAAATCATGCCCGATGACAGCCTGCTGGTTGCTGAATACGGTTCCGGGCGACTCCTGAGATTGCACCCGCCATTCACCGGCGAGCCCGAGGTGATAGCGGAAGAACTCGGTGGCCCCCTTGGACTTTACGCTTTCCGCTGACGGAACACTTTACGTGACCGAAGCTGCCGACGGCCGTATCTCAGCGATCAGCCTGGTCGACGGCAAGCGCAGAATAATCCGCGAAGATTTGCAACAGCCAGAGGGCATTGCCCAGCTCGATGACGGCCGACTGGTCATTGCGGAAGTGGGCGCCAGGCGGATTATCGCGATCACGACAAACACGGATGAACTCGAGGTCATTGCGGATAATCTGCCGGTGGGATTACCGCCGTTCATGGGGCCACCGAAAACCTTCCTGCCGACCGGTGTTCTGGTCGGCGACAACGGCATCATTTACGTCACAGCCGACATCGCGCACACGGTATTGAAAATCACACCGCTGCACTGATTTCTCGATAATTATGATAATTCTGGGGACGGCAATTTTTGGGGACAGACCGTAGCCGGGCCGCCATGGTTTGCGAATGCTTTCCGAGACACGCCGTGAATACGCCCCCGTAGGAGCGGCATCCTGCCGCGATCGGTGGATCCGTACTGCACTTATCGCGGCAAGATGCCGCTCCTACGGGCCGTTCTCGCCCTTTCGCGAGTAGGTGGGACCGCAGTGTCACTGTTCCCACAATTCTAAGGATTCGACGACTCCGGCCAGATTGCATGATGATCGTCGACTACAAACTGGTGACTATGTATCAGCTGCGGATGCTCGTGCGGATGACTGTGAGGCTCATCCCCTTCCCTGTCGTCATGCTCATGGTCATGATGCTCGCCGTGCGAATGCAGATGTTCGTGGCTCATCTTTTCGTGAACGTGGTCTAACACCTCGCGATCGGTCTTCGGCCAGGCTGCCGCGGCCGCCACGACGAAAACCAGGATCGCACCGGCCAGGATCAGGGCGGTGGTTTCAATGCCGATACGCGTACCCAATTGGCCGGCTATCGGATAAAAAATCAGCCAGCAGGCATGGGACAGAGCGAACTGGGCGGAATAATAGGCCGGACGATCAGCGGGCGCAGCGGAGCGATTTACGACCCGGCCAGCCGGCGTCTGCACCAACGACCAACCGAAGCCTATGACAAACCATATCGGCAGCACGGCGGAAAAGGCCGGTCCCCGGGACATCATGCCCAGACCCATCGCCATCAACACTGCACCGAACAGCATAATCGGCCTATCGGTCATCCGCTCCAGAACTCTCGGCAAGCCCAGCGCCGCTAACATGGAACCGCCACCCGCAGCCGCCAGCGCCATTGCCACGTCCGATTCCGAACCTCCAAGCGTTTCACGAACGTATACGACGGTATTGACAATCACCATGGCACTCGCCGCGGACACGGCCAGGTAAAGCGTTAGTAATCCGCGCAAGCGTGGTGTTTTCAGATACGAACGCAGGCCGAAACTCACTTCATCGAATATCGAACCGAGACGCTCGATCTTCCGGCTTTGCGGAAACAGTGTCGCAAGAATCAACACCGCCGATATAAGAAACGCAACCGAATTCGCGATGAATAATCCCGAATAGGTCATAAACATTAATGCCAGCCCGGCAATCAGGGGGCTAAGCAGGTTTTCCAGGTCATAGGCCAAACGTGACATAGACAGCGCCCTCGTGTACTGGCGCTCATCGGGAACGATGTCCGGAATCGTCGCGGAAAAAACCGGCTTGAATCCCGCGGAAAAAAGATTCAGTACAAAAATCAGCAGGAATATATGCCAGATCTCGGTAACGAACGGCATGCTCAGGACTACCGCCGCGCGAATAATATCCATGATGATCAGGAATGGTTTGCGCGAAAATCGGTGCGCGAGACCACCGACGATCGGTGCGAATACGACGTAAGCGAGCATTTTGAACGCCAGGGCAGTGCCGAGCACCGCGGCCGCATTACCCCCTGCAAGCTCGTAGGCGAGCAAGGTCAGTGCAACGGTACTCAAGCCGGTGCCAACCAGTGCAATGACCTGGGCCAGAAACAGCCGGCGAAAATTTTTATTTCGCAGTGGGCTAATGTTTTCTATGGCTTGTTCCATACCTGCGGATCAGCAATCGTGGGGACAGTGACCTTATCTAATTTGAGTTGTGGGGACAGTGACCTTATCTTTCCTGATTTTCCGGAAATACGGAAAGATAAGGTCACTGTCCCCACAACTCAAGATAAGGTCCCCCCACAATTGCCCCGAAATCAGGCGTCATCCGTATTGAATACTTTTGCCATGTAGTCGGACAATTCATCCGAGATCTCTTCGGCGGAATCCGGAGCAATTCCGGCCAGGGTCTTAGCCAATTGCTTCTTGAATTCGACCTGCATCTGGCGAGCGATCTGGATTCGCTGAGCCTGAGGTGAGCCGGCTCCGTGCATGGATTCAGTAAGATACCCGACCGCGTTTCGGCCCAGTGTCATATTTTCGATCAATCGCAAAATCCGCATCCGGTCTTCAGTTGCAATTTCCTTGCGTCCCTTCAGGTATTTGCGAATCAACGCGCCCAATTCCGGATGCTCAAGTTCTTGCTGTGATGGTAGTGTCACCATCAAACCGCCGGCAAGATCCTGAGCCAACCGACCGATCTCATAAGGAACTCTGGTCACATGATGCTTGCAGACATTAGCAATCATGTCGTCATTGATGTAAACACCGGATTTCAGCTCGGTGGCCTGATAGCTGGATGCGATTCCGGTGCTGTAAATCGTTTCATTCAGGTGTGTCATCTCCACAAGCTTGTCTTTGATATGTGACGCTTTTTCAACACCGTTGTAGTCGGCTATCGTTGCCGCGGCGCCAATCAAAACATCACCAACACCGGATTTACAAACGTAACTGCGCCGGTGATAACAGGTGAAACGCTCGACCAGCATCGATGCGAACTCGTATTCACCATCCATGAATACCAGGTCCCACGGAATGAACACATCTTCGAAAACAATCATGGCCTCCTGGCCGGAAAACCTGGCGTTGCCGCTGTCGATATCGCCACTCTCCATAGCGCGCGAATCACAGGATTGCCTCCCGTAAATGTAGGTCAGCCCCGGCGCATCGGCTGGAATGGCTCCGACGATGGCATATTCCTTATCGTCAGGCCCCAAACGCATGGTTGGCATGACCAACAACCAGTGGGAATTCACACACCCGGTCTGATGGGCTTTGGCGCCACTGATATACACACCCTCTTCGGTTCGCCGGTGCACATGCACGAACAGGTCGGGATCGTCCTGCTGATGGGGCGCCTTACTGCGATCACCTTTCACGTCGGTCATCGCGCCGCCGATCATGTAACCATTTCGCTGCACCATTTCCACGAAGGTCTTGAACCGGCTGTGGTAATCGCCACCATGTGCCTCGTCAATTTCAAAGGTAACGGAATGCAATGAGTTCAGTGCATCCATGCCGACACAACGCTGAAAACAGGTGCCGGTCAGTTGGCCGAGACGGCGCTGCATTTTATTCTGCATGATCAGGTCTTCGGCACTCTCGGCAATGTGCTGGAATCGGCTCACCCGTTCGCCGGTTAACGGCGATACCGCGGTAGCGAGTTCGGGATGGCGCATGGCCAGGTCGTAGGTCTCGGCGACGGCGTTAATGGACGGCCGGATGACCGGATGGTCCACCGGCTCGTCCACCAACTCGCCGAATAAATAAACTTTCAGTTTACGGCCACGAAGGCTCGCGATATATTCGTCCGCCGTGCGGATCGGCGTTGCCCGATCTTCCCTCAACATATTCGCTGCTTCTTTTGCTTTCGTTACCATGAGATTCACCAACTGACCCTGCGAAATCCCGGGCAGCGCGTTCACCGGATGGTGCTGTCAACAGCGCTTGCCACCATGTGCGGCCCGATAAACGCTATGATAGCCTGAATCATACCCACGCAGTGCGGGTTCAGCGATAACTTAAGGAGCACTCACAGAATGGCCAACAATAATGCATCCCCGGAACCCATGGTCCGCGAAGACGGGACTTACGCAACAGTGCCCTTGCGCAAAGAAATGATTGCCGCAACCGTCGTTCAAACTCGCGTCTCAGGTGTCGATGGCGCTAATCCGGGACCCGATATACGCAAGAATCTCGATTACTTTCTGGAGTGTATCGACATAGCACAAGGCTCCGGCATGCCGAGCGATCTGCTGGTATTCCATGAATTTCCGATCACGGGATTCAGCGAGTGGACACGTGAACAACATTACGAGCTGGCGCTCGAAGTTCCCGGACCGGAGATAGAAGAAGTCGGCAAAAAAGCCAAGCAGTACAATTGCTATATCGTTTTCGGCGCCTATGTGAAAGATCCGCAAGACTGGCCGGGCCATATCCTGCACCTGATGATAATGATGGGCCCGGATGGCAACATCGTGGCCAAACACTGGAAGCAGCGTAATGTGCGCGGCCTGTTCCCCGGCTCGGAGCAGGTCACGTCCGTGATCTATGATGTTTATGATCGATTCGTCGAAATGTACGGAATCGATGCCGTTATCCCAATTGCAAAAACAGACATCGGCAACATAGCGATGTCAGCCGTTCAGTTCGAACCAGAATTATTTCGCTGCATGGCCTTTAAAGGCGCGGAGATTATCTGCCGCGTGGCGACCGGCGGATTTGAATTCGAAGACATGCGCCTGACGTCCTATCAAAATAGCCTTTATACGATGATTGCCAATAACTCGGTCAGCACCCAGGGCCGGCATCCCGGGTTTTTCGAGGACGGATCATATGGTGGCTCGGGACGGTCGGCGATTTTCGGGCCACGTGGCGTCATCCTCGAGGAAGCCGGCGTATTCGAATGCAAAAAAACCGCGATGCTGCCGATGGCTCAATTTCGAGCCAAGCATCGAATACCGGATGTTCATATGGAGATATATCGCCCGGTATTCGATCAATATCGAACACGCTACGACCACAGCGGCTACATTGAAAGCCAGCCGAAAGACAAGCGCGATGCGTTTGCAAGATTTCAGGAAAATTCGCGCTGGACTCACTATTGGTGAGCTAAATTTAAGGAACATAAAAATGGAAATGAAACCTTTGGGGACTTCCGGAATTGAAATTTCTTCAGTTGGCCTAGGCTGCATGATGTTCGGCGGGATGTGCGACCAGGCTGCAACCGACGCGATCGTGGCGACGGCTATGGACGTGGGCGTGAACTTTTTCGACGTCGCCTACATCTATGGCGGCGCACATGGCAAGTCTGAAACTCTGCTGGGAAAGGCACTTGGCGATAGCCGCAAGAACGTTATTCTGGCGACGAAATTTGGCGCCAAAATGGGTGGCGGCGGTGGTGCCGATGAAAAGGGCGGTTCGCGTGAACACATCATGCAGGCGGTTGAAACCAGCCTGCAACGACTCGGCACTGATTATATCGACCTCTATCAACACCACTTTCCGGATAGCGGCACACCGATCGACGAGACGCTGCGCGCTCTCGATGACTTGGTGCAACAGGGGAAGGTCCGGGCCATAGGCTGCTCGAACTATTCCGGAGCCCAGCTTACGGAAGCCGGGGAAATCGCGAAGGCGAATGACTGCTCGGCCTATGTAACGGCGCAAAACCGTTACAGCCTCTTGTTTCGTGGTATCGAGACAGACCTGGTGCCGGTTGCCGAAAAACAGAATGTCGGTATTTTTCCGTACTTTCCGCTCGAGAGCGGTTTGCTGACAGGAAAATATAAACGTGGTGGAAAACCCGCGGCAGACACCCGGTTCGGCAAATGGGGTGGTGGTGGCGCATTCGCATCAGACGAACGCTACGATATCGTCGAAAAACTTGAGGCCTATGGCAAAAGCATAGGCCATAGCGTCCTCGACATCGCGATCGGATGGCTGGCCGCCAAGCCCTATGTCGCCAGCGTAATAGCCGGCGTCACCAAACCCGAACAAATCAGACAAAATGTAGCGGCCGCAAGCTGGTTGCCCGACGCCGACGTGATCGCCGAGATCGAAAAAATAGCGCCGCTCTAGCTCTGACAACGCTGGTCTCATCGCACAGACACCGTCCGATCACGCGAAAAACGAGCTTAGCAAATCCACTGTTGGAGACAGTTCGCCAGAGACGCTTTCCCAGGGAATAAAGCGGACCGCAGGGAGCCATCCAAGGGAAAGCGTCTCTGGGGAACTGCCGCGAAAACTGGCGCATACCTGCAAAACCCAATGTCCACCAGTCTAATCCGTGTGCCAGGCATTCGGCCTTGTCTGCGGCATACGCTGCTCCGGGATGGCTCCCTGCGGTCCGCTTTATTCCCTGCGCAGCGTATGCCGCAGACAAGGCCTGGCAGATCACGACCGTTTGGCATCGGTGACCTCATGCGATGCTCGCCTAGCAGGGCCAGTAAAATAAAGTCTGAGTTATTACGTCTAGCCACCAAAGCGCCACTGAAACTCCATGCCGAAGTCTCGACCACGTTGTGGGTTAAGAGCATACATGTTCGGGTACTCACCATTGTTTTCAGCTTCCTGTCCGGGCTTCGTCGGGTGATCATCCGGGTAAGGGGGCGTTACGATCGTATCGGCCGCAAAGTTGACGAAATTAAACACTGACAGCGGCGTATCGTCATCCGTCAGATTGCGCACATAAAACGTCAGGGTCCAGTTATCGGATCGCACGCCCGCGCGAAGATTCACATTCTTACGATCACCCAGCTTTCCGAAGTTTGCCGATGAAATATAGTGTTCTGACTCGTACAGAAAATCGCTGCGCAAAAAACCTTCCAGGTTAGCGCTGACCTGGGTCGCGAGATCAAATCCGAATATCAGGGAGTGCTGCGGTGATGTAGGAATGGTGTTACCGCTCAGGTCGCCATCACCACCGGTCAAAAGCGCGAGGTCGGAATCTTTGCCCTCTTTGAACTCGCCATTGTTGTAACCGTAGTTGGCAAACAGCAGCAAATTGTCGGTCGCAGCAAAATTCGATTCCAGTTCCAGACCAGTGATTTTCGATTTACCAGCATTGATCAGAATCGTGGTCGTATTGGTCGTACCGGAACTATTGGGCAGCACTGCTCTGGAAAACAGGCTCTGGTTCGTCCAATCGATGTAAAACACCGAAAGATTTGCCGTAACACGTCGATCCATCCACGTGCTTTTGATGCCGGCCTCATAGGTCCACTGTTCCTCTTCTTTGTAGGACAGCTTGCTCTTTTCTTCCTCGGTACATTCAGGCGATGGATTAAGCGGCGGAGCAGTTACAGGCGGTGGTTCGGGATTCTCCGGATCACAATCGCGCAGATACTCAGTATATTCCGCAAAAATATCCGAACGGTAATATTCAGTATTGAAACCGCCTGGCTTGGTGCCGTTAGCAAACTGCAGATATACCAGCAAGTCATCGGTGGCCTGGAAGTCCAGCGTGATGCGCGGTGTGAAACTCGAATAACTCAGTGAGTCTGTGACAGGAGAAGAGACATTGTCCGCGTCTCGCTGTCCACTTTTGATGCCCAGATCGTCCGTCGCATAACGGGCCTCGACCGATAGCGTCCATCGATCCGTGATATCGAAACCGACGCTACCGAAAACGGCTGTGTTTTCAGTTGTCTGGAGCCGCGGATCCTGAAACAGCGCACCCGGCGGCGTCCCGAATACGGCCAGCGGGCCGGTGATGCTGCGCTGACGATCGGTCAGATCCCGATCATAATAATACACGCCAAGTTTGCCGCGAACTGCTTTATCCACAGGCGTCTCGATCGCGTACTCGATGGAGTAATCTTCCACGAAAAACTGGTTGTTGAAATTAAAAAGACCCCATACCGACCTGACCTCCTGATGATCGAGGTCATAAGCCGATTCGAAATCATCATCGCTGTACGATCCCTTCAGCGTCGATGTGAAACCAAAAATATCCTGGATCCATTCGCCGAGAAACCGGGTAGTCTCTCGCCGCTGCCCCGGCTTCACCGGCGCGGCAAACTTTTCTTCCTCTGTCAGTCCATCAATCAGCGGCATCTCCACAAAAAGCCCGTTGCGAAAATCAGGAATATTCTTGCGGTTCGTCGTTCCGTCGATCTTGTATACGCCACAAAAAGTACCCTGGCTTGTTCGAAACCATGGTTCCTCCGGGTCATTCGGTAATTGACAGTTCAAGGTTGTAAATGCGTTATTTGGCCAATGGCCGTCATCGGCTTCCGTATAGCTGACCTTGAGATTGATCTCGGCAGATTCGACCGGCATCCAGGTCAGCTTCGCCAGGAAGTCTTTGGTCTCCTCTTCACCGAGCGGGCTCCGGTCACCCTCGGTATTTTGACCGACAAAAGGATCGGGACGCGCAGGCTGAGTAAAAGCCGTATTCGGCTCGAGATTATTATTCCATTGACCGCCATAATTGTCCCAGCCGCCGAACAATAGAAAAAGCAGTTTGTCTCGAACAATCGGTCCACTTACCCATCCACTCAGCTGGTAATCGTCACTGGTTCCTGCCCGCATATTTACTTCAGCAGTAAATTCGTTCGTCGGCTTGCGCGTTATGTAATTCACAGCACCCGAAAATGTGGCGCGTCCGAACTGCGCCGATTGCGGGCCGCGCAATATTTCTACGCGTTCCATGGATGCAGTCGTCGTCGTAGAAATGGAGCGCCCGACGAAGACACCATCGATAAAATAAGATGCGTTGGGTTCACCCCTGGCGTTGGGAGCCGTCATGCCGCGAATCGTCGGCCTATCAGTATCACGGCCGGTCAGCTTTACAGTATTGAAGTTCGGCGTAAAACTCGCAACCTCGTAGTTGTTACTGATACCACGCGCGCGCATCTGCTCGTTAGAAAACGCGGAAATTGAAATTGGCACTTCCTGCAGGCTTTCTTCTTTTTTTCGGGCGGTGACGACGATTTCTTCGATGGACTGCGCCTGCGCAAAAATCGGCAGTGAAAAAACAACGGTTGCGTTCAATAGCGGCGCCAGCAAGGCCGGACCGATAAAACCGAATCGCTTAAGCATCCATACCCCCTAAAATCCAAAGACTACCCATCAGTTTATATCTCGTCAGACCGGCTGGTTAAGCAAACTAATCTGACGCTGCTGCATTTCCTCAAAGTAAACAAGAATATATCAGGAATAGCCGGACTCAACCTGCGGCGGATCGTTCTGCGACAGCCGCACGGAAAGGTTTAAGACCTGTCCAAAGCACCAGCGCTGCGAGCGGTACACTAACGCAATTCACCAGGGCAATCGCCGAGCCCAGCTGCATATCGTCGGCAAACACGATTGCCGAAATGAATCCGATCGCTGTCGGTCCGAGAAAGGCCGTGATCAGGTTCAGCACCAACATCCAGGTCGCGGATATCTGCGCACGCATTTGATTTGGCACGACTACCTGAAGTGCGGCTGGCGCGACCGCCATCGAGATACTCGCGCAGAAAATGAATGGGAAAAATAGAGCAACAGTGATCCGCGCATCGGCGATCGTCGTCGATAAGAAGCTTAACGGCAAAAGAATCAGACCCGCCCCGATTCCAACACGAAAAGTGGCGTCCGAGTAGCCGCGTTTCTGTAGCGCATCGACCAACCAGCCACCGAAATACACACCCGACGGCGACAATATTATCAATATCAGGCCCAACGTATAAGCAGCCTCGGGACCGGTGTAATCCAGGACTCTCACGTAATAGGGCAGCGCCCAGGTCAGAATCGTGGTTATCGGTACGGCCAGCAGTGCAAAGCCGAAAAAATGTGCGACGAATAGCCGCCGGTGTCTTTTTACATAAGCCAGGACATCGGCCAGTGGAATTCCGGCCTCGTGCCCGGCCAGTTTACCGCGTCGCACCGGTTCCTCCACGGTAAACATCAACAAGGCGACAAGAACTCCGGGTAAACCCACCGCGAAAAAGACCATCTGCCACGGACGGACAGCGCCGACGATCGGTAACACGAGATCGTCGCTGCCGGAGACCAGCTGAATTACCAGGCCGCCAACAAGAAAGGCAATACCGGCGCCGAGGAATGCGCCGGCCTGGTATACGCCAAGGGCCCGCCCGAGCTTTTGCTTTGGGAAATAATCCGCGATCATCGAATACGCGGCGGGCGACAGCGCAGCCTGCCCGACGCCAACACCGACTCGAGCCAGACACAGAGTCCAGAAACCTCGCGCCAGGCCGCAAGCGGCGGTCATCAGACTCCAGAGAAATATGCCGATACCGATGATCCAGCGCCGGCTGAAATGATCGGACCAGCGACCGATCGGAATACCGACCGCCGTATAAAAAATAGCAAACGCCAGCCCCATTAGCATGCCAATGCCGAAATCTGTGATCCCGAGGTCCTGTTTAATGGGGTCCACCAGCAGTGTAATGATGAGGCGATCGATAAAAGAAAAAATAAACGCGACCACCAGGATTGCAATCGCATACCAAGCCTTTTTTGGACTAGGCCAAGGTAGGTCGTTGGTTTCGCTAGGCCCCATACTCCGCCCCCCCACGCATCCGGTCAGAAAAGAGTTATATCAGAGGCGGATTAGACCACAGTGATACGAGCAAGTGATATTGGCGGCCTCACCGGCCGGCAGGTAGCCATCCCTGTGAAGCGACCGTTCCACAGAATAATTTACAGGCGCCTGCGCGAGACTATTAATTGACTGATTAAAAAACTCATCGCAACACCAGGAGCTTCATCATTTCCCGGGCCGATATGATGCCTTTAGTTCTTATCAGATCGCGGGGAGTGTTGTCACCGATCTCATAGACGATGCCCTCGGCGCCAAAATGCGTGTAGAACCAGTCTTTGGAAATAGGAGCCGTTACTTTGCCGGGGGCTTCGCGTGCATTATCCTCGCCCACGGCTTCGAGCAATGACTCGATCCACAACTCCCGAAACCCTTCAATATGTTCCTGCTCCAGGTCGTTCGTATAGTACACGTCGCTTTTGGTGGAATGAAAATCCAATCCGAGGATCAGGTTCGAATCATTCTTTGCCAAATAGTCAAAAATGTAGGTGACCAGGTGCTTAATTTCCGGCTGATTGTAATAGGCCCAATCACGATTGAGGTCGATACCGCCGGCATTGTGGCGCCAATGACCCTGATCGACGCCATCCGGGTTTAACAATGGGAAAATCAATACCCGGTAGTTTTTGCGGAAGGATTCGCTCAGATAGCTGTCGCTCAGGACCTCCCCTACAAAGGCTTGCATCGCAAAGTATCCGGTCACCTCCGGTGGGTGCTGCCGGCTGATAATCACGATCGTTTCCGGGTCGTCCTCGGTACTTGTCGCGCTGATTTCAAGACCTCGCAGGATCGTTCCCATCTTGCTGCTGCCGTATTCGAAGATCTCGATGTACGGCGCAGCGGGAATAGCTTCTATCCATTCCTGCACGTGACCGGAATTTTGGATTTCCTGGGCAGAAAAATATATGGGCGTCGGGCCAACCCTGACTGCAAAAACGGGCCGGTTGATATTCCTGATATTTGCGCCCGCAGAATCTAGATCCGTCCAGTGTTTGCCATCCGTGCTGATCTTAGGCCAATAGCGGTGTTTGTATTTGCCATACTCCAGGACCACGCTAATGCTTCGTTCTTCATCCGATTCCAGGCGGAATGAATACCAGGGACTCGGATTGATCCGTTCATTCTCCGGTTTTATTCGGACTTCAATAGTAGAATCATCCAACAAAACAGCCTCATTCATTCGTGCGCCATCAAAAAGATTATCGATGCGGATCGAGCCAAGCTGAATTTGTCTTTTTTCCTGGAGCTTTATTTCTTTTGTCTGCGTATCAATCTTTTGTGGAAAGTCGTGCGTAGGCACGACTTTACTGTCGCATCCTGCAAAAAAAATTACGGTCAGGCAATATAACGGGATAAGAAGAGTTCGTTTACTCATACCAATACGGCTCAGGGACTTCTTTGCGAAACAGTCCAAGGTGGCCGCATGCACTCAAAGGCGTTTATTCTTCTTGCGCCGGCGCCGGCACCGAGGCGTGATCGGCAATGTATAACCACCGACCATTGATGTTCCTGGAAACGTCCATATAGCGACCTTGCATTTCGACCGGCTCGCCGCCGCCCACGGGTTCGGCCAGGATGGTAAACAGACCCCAGGCAACGGCTGTGTCGCCCAGTACTTCCATGTGCTCATCCGACAATTCGGCGGCGGTGACCTGATAGGCGCGAAAAAAAGCACCCCATGATGTGCGCACCGATTCCGGGCCCACACCGGCCATGCTGTCCAGCGGATAGTTGGTGGCGTCCTCCGTGTAACAGGCGGCCAGGCCGTCCACGTCATTTGCGAGCAATGCCGTCATGAATGCGTTTTGTAACGCCTTCGGACTATCGTTGGCCAGCGCCAAACCCCATACCGGCAAAAGCATTATTAGTACGAACCATTTCATCTTGAAAGCCTCCGCGGTGGACATTCAGCTAATTACGTTAAGGAACCTCTGATTAATTCTGGGCGAGCGGCTATGAGATTCGAAACGGTCCCCGGCAAGGCGCGGATCGCAGCTAATAGCCTGGACTATTGACAAGATTCGCAACGCCGCAGGGGGCCGTTTCGGACTCATAGACGCCGTTCATGAATTAATCAGAGGTTCCTTAAAACGGCGCCGAGCCGGCTGGTTGCAGAGGACGGCATTCATACCAGCGGGTTTTCGCCACTCATGTAAATATAGACCTCCTGAAACTTGTCGCCCCGGACACGCCAGAAATTGGTATTTTCCAGGAACGTCTTATTGCCCTCCGGATCGGTGAGCTCGGCAACGAAGCTGGCCGCGATACGTCCGTTGTTCTCATCCACCGTGCACGTAAAGTCACGATGAATAATCACATCGTATCCTTCCATGAAATCAACGAACATTCTCTTTATGTTTTCTTTGCCCTCATGAATGGTAAATGAAGTCTGGACGGTAATCATGGCATTGTCATGGAAACAGTCCAAAACAGCCTCGAGATTTTTTTTATCTACATTGGCAAAATATTTATTGGTGGCCAGATCGGTCAAACCATCTCTGTCCAGCGTCGATTGATACTGCATGACTAAACTCCTGTGATGCTATTTCAGCAGATTTTCGCCGCTCATATAAACAAATACGCTTCTGAATTTGCCGTCTTCCAGATAAAAGCGATTGCAAGTCTCATAGCGCACCAACTCACTGGCGTCTTTAGGCGTAACCTCCACGGAAAACTGTGAGCAGATCGCATGCGCCTGAGTGTCTACCGTATGAACGAAATTGCCATGCCAGATACGAGAATGCGCATCGAATAAACCCACGAACATTTCTTTGATCGCATCATGTCCATCATGTAGCGTGTCCGATGACATTTCGCGCAAAGAAGCATCCTGATGGAAACAGCCCATAACCAGATCCATGTCGCCGTTATCCACGCCGTGAAAATATCGCTTGGTCACGATATCGACATAGTATTCATAAGGTTGGTCGCTCATTAAATTCCCTTCTCGCGGCTGTGGTTGCTTGCTATTTCCCTCGCGACAGGATCAGGCCGTCATCGGGCTTCTCCGGCGCGGGAAAGGCATGTTTGCTATGGCTAAGACCGAGCTGCAAAAATAACTCGCATAATTTGTAGGCCACCTGCCCGGGATTAATGACCGGAACGGGCAGTTTTTCCTGCAGGTACGCATGCGACTGATGCATGGTGGTAGATCCCAATACGATGACATCGGCGCCGTCATCGTTTATCGCACTAAGGCATTCGTCTTCCAGCTTGCTGAATATGACCTCTTCCTTGCCGGCTAACAGCTCTTCCAGATCGGGGCGTGTCTTGATCGACCGCAAGGAAGCGCAGCGGCTCTCCAGACGATATTCTTTCAGTATCTTGGTATAAAGATGGAACCACTCATCCCACATCGTAATGACGGTAAATTTATGGCCCAGACAACAGGCGAGATGAAATGAGGCCTGACCAGGCCCGATTACCGGGATCGATAATTTCGAGCGCAACGCATACATGCCGGAGTCACTGACCGTATCGATGCATATCGCATCATAACCGTCTTCTTCTGCCTTCAGCCCGGCCTCGAAAACGCTCATATCCATGAGCATGGTGTCGTAATAACTATCCCCTAAAGCAGCGCCCCATGTCACCGCCACAAATTCCACTTCCATGCCGGGGGCAATCAATTCTTCCGGAAGCTGCGATGCCCGGTTATTGACCCCGGCCTGATCCATCGGGATCGGAACAATAATTTTTACTTTCATTCCCATGCAGCCTCTCAAAACACGAGCATTATTGAACGTTCGAGCATATCACTTTCCCGCGCAATACAAAGGGCAAGAAATTCTTTTCGGACCGGCAGATCGGTCCAGCGCACACGACTAATTAAACGGACAGTGGCCGTAATTCACAGCACAAGCAGAGTTCGGCTGTGCACGTCGTTGAATTGTGAAAACTCGGCTCTTATCGGACAAACAGTATCCGCTCACTTGAAAAACGGACTGCGCAAATCCACCGTTGGAGGCAGTTCGCCGGAATTAAAGGGACAGTGACCGTAATTCAACGGCGTGCTAAACAAAAATTCTGCTTGTGTTGTGAATTACGGTCACTGTCCCTTTAATTCCGGCGAACTGCCGCGAGTTCTGGCACATTCCCGAAATAGCCAATGTCCACCAGCCGAAATCCTCTGCTAGCATTCGGCCTTGTCTGCGGCATACCCTTTGCAGGGAATAAATCGGACCGCAGGGAGCCATCCCAGCAAAGGGTGTGCCGCAGACAAGGCCTGGGCCGGTCACGAGCGTTTAGAATCGGCGAACCTGTGCGTTCCCGCCTTACAGCGCCGGTAAGATTAAGTCTGCAGGCCGTTGAATTACGGTCACTGTCCCCTTAATTCGCAAGTGCTATTGCGCCCAAATAGAGACTTTCGTCGCCGAGATCGAACTCCACCGATGTGCTACCCGATAAATCCGAGCTCACTTCCAACTCATATTGACCGCTTTTCTTCTCAAGTTTGTCGATTTTGAATTCGCCAAAAATATCCGTTGTCACCCGCGCTACCTCGCTGCCATTCTTTTTCAGTATGACTTCAGTGTCTCCGGCGCACTCTTCTGTCCCCTCCACATTGACCACCACGGATCCGGAAACAAAACACTTGTTCATCAAATGCAGATTCTTGTAATACACACGGGGCCTCGACTCGCGTTCCGGCTGTAAGACTTCCAGGTCCTCTTGCTCTTTTATCTGCTGCATTTCCTGATCTTCGACTTTGATCGATCTGAACACGTCAGTCGGGCAACTTTCCTCTATCCGCGGTTTCTTCCAACCTTGATCCAGAAGATGCGCATCGAAAATCCATGCCTGCGGGATCTGCTCTTCCTCATTCCAGTAAACCGCGCCATACGGACAGGCATCTACGATCGCTTTCTGCCCTTTGGATTTTTTCGGATCAATAATGACGATGCCGTCGGCACGCTTGCTGATGGCTCCGCCTTTTGCAGCTTTCATGCAGGGCGCGTCATCGCAGTGATTACACATCACCGGCATAAAGTTCGCCTCGACAACAGGGTAGTGGCCGCGCTCCTTTCTCTGAATGTCGACCCAGTTATGCCCACGTTCGGGTTGCGGCGCTGCATAACCCGGGAACTCGTTACCAATGTGTTCATCCTTGGTCGCCAGAAAACAGTTACGACAGTTATCACAGCGAGAAACATCGACGATCATATTCCATTTCCTGGCCATTACACTGCCTCCGAATATTGCCAAGTATCAACTCCGGTCCATTTTTCAATCTGAATCAGCGTTGAATTCGGCTTTATACTATGGGTCTGTTCCGTTATACCTTTACTGGGATTCAGCATATTGACGCACCCCCCCAGATCGGTTGAGTTGCCCGGCTCACCCGCCGGCCGGTATTCGGCAGATCCGGTAGATGCACTGACAACTCCCGGTCGCAGTCGATCCGTCAAATACGCTGCGCAGACAACCGAGCCCCGGTTATTCCACAGGCGTATGAGGTCATCGTTCTCAATCCCTCTCTCCCGGGCATCCTGTCGGCTAACCCTGGCTACCAGGTAATAGTGGCCATCGACCAAAACACGGTGATCCTTGATGTCTCTGATGGTACTGCCCCCATCGTCACCCATGACATGAAAGGGGTATCGCGTGTGTGGTGTCAGTAACTGCAAAGGATATTCCGCCAGTCCTTCATCTTTCTGCGGATCCTCATAGCTGGGCATATACTTATTTAATGGAGGCCGTCCCGGGTCATCAATTCTACTCAGCGTCTCCGGAATAAACTCAAATTTCCCTGAAGGTGTTTGCAGTCCCTCTCCATACTCTCCCACGTAATCCGACGGCAGCGGATACGGCTCCGGCACATCCTTAGACCGACCTTCGTAGAACCATCGGGATGCAGTGGGCGCTCGCGCTGATTCCGGATCCGGGGGCACGACAAAATAACCTTTTTTCAGAAATTTCCTCCAGGAAATATGTTTGGACAAATCAGACGAATCGAAAACGCGCTTGCACCAGTCAAGCTCTGTGTTGCCGCCTTCCGAATATATCGCCCCCATACCCAGGCGTTCCGTCAATGCGAGAAAGATATCGTAATCGGATTTTGACTCACCCAGTGGCTCAATGCATTTATGCTGCATTGATATAACGCGGTGATTGTTCATCGAATACATATGATGCACATAACCGGCGCCTACGTTATACCACTCGCCAATATCCCAGCGCTCAAAAGACGTGCAGGCGGGCAAAATAACATCCGAAAACCGTGTCTCTCCTTCGTTCCAGACCGACTGGTTTACGACAAAAGGCAAATTTTCCGATTGATACATCTTCACCCAGCGATTTGACTCGACCATCGTTCCGAATGAAGCGCTCCCGTACTTGTACAGCATTTCAATCTTCGCGTGCCCGGGCGCCGGATAGCCAAACCTTTGAAATTGGCCTTGCACTGAAGCTACATCAGTCAAGTAGCCTACCGCTTTCCCCTCCATAATTGCTTCAGGTAAATGTATCCGGGGAATACTCTGTCGGACAGAATTCATCGTCACTATATGCGGCATGCGCTGATAGTTATTGGCCGCATTTGCACTGTACTGGAGATCTCCGGACATACCGCCTTCAGCATATCCGGGAAAATAAAAGGAAAAGTCCAACGGCGCTCCGAACTGCAGATTACCGAAGTTGACACCCGGCTGCCCGAATCCCTGCATCGCGCCAAGGATGGTCATCATCCGGGCCCACTGTATCCCCATTGGCCCGCGATTCGCTCCCCCAACACCGCAGCCCCAGCCACCTGCGCCAAGATAGGTTTTCTTACGTCCCCATTCTCTGGCCAGCGCCCTGACCTCGCGCGCGGGCACTCCGGTTTCCGCCTCTTGCCACTCAGGTGACTTCGGCGTGCCGTCTGTCTGCCCAAGGACGTAATCTTTCCATTGCCCGAATCCTTCGGTTCTTTTTTCTACAAACTCCTTGTCATAGAGATCCTCTGTTATCCAGATATAACAAAGTGCCTGGGCAAGTGCCGGATCAGTGCCTGGCTTGGGCGCTATCCACTTGCCACCCAAATGGGCCGCAGTGTGATTCAGGTATGGATCAATATGAACCATCTTGATACCCAGTTCCTTGGCCCAGCTGCGCCGTTCGGTCCCCTCATATCCATAGGTCGCGTCGGGATCACTGGACCAGAAAACCATCAGCTCCGCCTCCTTCAGGCAATCTTCAACCGTGCCATAGAACTCCGGTGTCCCAAGGCGCATGCTATTGCCCCAGTGGTGCATCGCACCCCAGAACCACCCCTCCCAACTGTCGGGGTTATGGTGCAGCTTGGAACAACCGATAAGATTCCAGAACCGGTTAAAAGCGCTCAGATAATGACCAAGATTTCCCCACTGGTGATGCGATCCGTTGGCAACCAATACCGCCCCGGGACCCTTACGCTTGGCGCGCTTTATTTCCTTGGCAACAATATCCAGCGCTTCATCCCAACTGATCCGCTCAAATTCTGAAATCCCGCGATTTTGAATATTACGTTCACCATCGGGATCAAAATCCACCCTCTTCATGGGATACAAAATACGGTCTTTTGAATAAACCATGGACTTTTGCGCCATGCCGTGGGCGGCCAGAGTTGTGCGGCGAGGAGGCGTAAATGTTTTACCTCTTGCTTTTATGGACCATGAAGGCGCATCTTCATCATCAAACTCCATAGTGGTGATTCTCAGGATTTTGTCATCCTTGACATATACGAATATCGGCCCTCCATTGGTGCCGCTTGTGTACCGCACGACACCATCACCAACGTCCGTCCCGCTCTTCCAACTTATTGTTTGCATGAGGTTCAGCGTGGCCATGAACCATACTGCTAATTCATCCGAACCCTCCAGGCCAATTTTAAAATTTTTCGCGGCGTCAATTCGCACCAATTGATCGAAAGGAGGCGTCAAAAACTCTTCCGCAATAGCCTGATTCTTAAAAATAATGGATATATCCGGGTTCTCGCAAATGCCTTTCTTTGAGCTTATTTTGCCGTTTTCAAGCTTTACCCAGCGGCCCAGCGAGTTATCCTGTAATTTGAACTGCGCGGTGAGATTTCTCTGCTTCAGACGGTCCGCGAACTCGGGGAATATGCGTGCAGTCACTCTCAGCGCCTGTACCATCCCCCAAAGTATGATCGAAAATTTCATATAACCCTCCTGTTCAAATCCATAACCATGGCAAGCTGGCGTCCTGTCCCGGAGATAACTTTACTATTTCCGGGACAGGACACTATCACCCATTCGTTATGTCCTCCGTGGAGATCGTGCCGTTCTGCCACGCAAAATCACTGTGCAGAAACTCATTTAGT
>PVMK01153420.1_pt1 | contig 29740 bp, 23 predicted proteins | sample 1853481 | NCBI WGS metagenome assembly PVMK01 (sample SAMN08533507, study PRJNA380276) | Marine sediment metagenome, whole genome shotgun sequencing project.
AGGTGCTTTTCTACTCATTGGTGGCCTTCAGTGTAGCGACCTTCCTGATGATGCCCTTCCTGCCGGATTACGCTGTGCTACCTGAAAAAGAAGAACAGAAACAAACCGCTGGTAATGGTATACAAAAACTTCCCCTGATCCTGACACTGGTTACAATTTTCCTGTTCCAGGCAGCCAATATGGGGCTGTTCGCATTTGTTATCGGCCTTGGTGAGTACTACAAACTTGAAATGGGCTTTATCTCTACCACCCTGGGTATTGCCAACTGGCTGGGTCTGGCAGGCGCCGGCCTGGTGATTGTCATCGGCAGCCGCTTCGGTTACCTGAAGTCGGTACTCGCGGGCATAACCTTCACCGCGCTGGCCATGTGGCTTCTGCTGTACAGCAATGTCCCCTGGATCTGGATTGTCTCCAATTGCATGATCGGTATCACCTGGGGCTTTACCATCGCCTACCTGCTGGGATTGGCATCACGCTTTGATGCAACGGGACAAATGGCCGCAATGGGCGGCTTTGCATCCAAGATGGGACTGGCATCAGGTCCCGTGGTCACCGCCATGTTATTGGGTGAGGACAACTATGAACTTATCATCATGGTTGCCGCCGTGGTAATGGCCATCACTGTACTGACGGTATGGATGCCATCGCGACTACAGGATCGCACAAAATCGGACTAGGAGTCTGTTGTGGCCATTGGGGTTGGAGTAATATGCGTATATGGTCAGAAAACAAGGTCAGTCCAAGCCGATTCTCGTCGGCATCGCAGATAAAAGCCCTTTGATGCAAGCTGCGCTTAAGCAGTTGTTTAGCGAGGACGATCGCTTCCAGATTGTAGGCAGCAGCGCAAACTCCGAAACCTTTCTGAAGATGGTTGAAGACGTTCCAATGGATGTGGCCGTGGTCGGCTGGGTTATTCCACCGGGTGATGCACGTTTTATTCTCGACCACTTGAAGACCCGCTCGGATTCACCACGGGTCATAGTTTATACAGGCCTCGAAAGCGACACGGTACCCGTACACGTGATGGCCCATGGCGGCGCCGCTTACGTTTCAAAGAATGAACAACCGGAATACCTACTCGATACCGTTGCCGAAGTGGCCCGGGGTCGCATGGTATTCCCCTACCTGGATGTCAGCCTGATCAATGCCAACCCGTTAACCACACTGACCAAACGTGAGCTGGAAATTCTCTCCTCATTGGCGGCAGGACGCACCAATAAGGAAATCGCCGCCGAAAAGGGTGTTTCAGACAATACTGTTAAGTATCACATCAGAAATCTGTTTGAAAAACTCAGCGTCAGTAACCGTGGCCAGGCAATCGCCTTGTACCTGAAGAGGTAATGGCCCCGTAACCGACCGCGCTTCGCGTTAGCCACCCTGCCTAATGGGTGGGTTTTTTCCCACCCAAAAAACTGCAATCCCACCCCCCTTTTGCATATTACGGGCGGGTAAAAGCCTTTCTATACTAATAGCCAATCGAATTGACGCATTTTCTTTCGCGTTTCACGGTAAGCCCTTTGAGGAAAAGCAAATGAGCAAACATCCCGGCTTGAAGCAATACCTGGATAACTGGACAGGAGAATCAGAAATTCGCGCTGCCATCTCCCGTACGATTGAAGCCATCGCAGAAGCCTGTGTTGAAATCTCCGCGCTGGTCGCACGTGGGCCATTGGCCGGCGAGTTGGGCGCAGAAAAGGGTGACAATACGGATGGTGATACGCAAAAAGCCCTCGACCTGATCGCCAATGATCTGATCATCGAAGCTCTGCATGATGCACCGGTATCCTGCCTGGTTTCCGAGGAACTGGAAGAGCCCTGCCCCATCAACAGGGGTGCCCCCCTGTTTGTTGCGACCGATCCGCTCGATGGTTCTTCAAATATCGACACGAATGTATCGGTCGGTACGATTTTTTCGATTCTGCCATCCGGCCACGCCGAGGCCGGCAGCAATGCAGATGATGATTGCCGTTTATTGCAACCCGGCACCGCCCAACTGGCAGCGGGTTACGTCATTTATGGACCTCAAACCGCACTTGTGATGACGATCGGTGACGGCACGATGATTTTCATACTGGATCCGCTCACCGGCGAGTTCCGTCTCACATCTGAATCAATAGCGATTTCCCTGGACACCAATGAGTTTGCCATAAACAGCTCAAACTCCCGCCAGTGGGACGGTCATATCAAGGCCTACGTGGACGATTGCCTGGAAGGTGAAGATGGCCCACACGGCACCAACTACAATATGCGCTGGATCGCATCGCTGGTAGCCGAGTGCCACCGCATTCTGTCACGCGGCGGGATTTTCCTGTACCCGGGTGATATTCGTAAGGGTTATCGTGCGGGTCGTTTACGCCTGGTATACGAATGCAACCCAATCGCCTACCTCATCGAGCAGGCAGGCGGCGCAGCCACAACCGGTGTCCAGCGTGTAATGGAAATACAACCGCAAAACATCCATGAGCGGGCACCCATGATCTTTGGATCATTACATGAAGTCGAACTGATCGAGCAGTATTACGCCGACCTGAACCCCATTCACGAACGGCCCCAACTGTTCAGAAACCGCACCCTGCTGCGCAACTGAGACGAGGAGAAGACTATGTCTGTTAAACACCCCATTATTTCCGTCACGGGCTCTTCAGGGGCCGGCACAACCTCGGTCAAGGAAACTTTCGATCGCATTTTTGAGCGTGAAGGTATCATTGCAACATCTATAGAAGGCGATGCTTTTCACCGCTACGATCGTGCTGATATGAAAATCGTGATGCAGGAAGAGGCTGAAAAAGGCAATAACCACTTCAGTCATTTCGGACCTGAGGCCAACCGGCTGGAAGATCTCGAAAGTGTCTTCAGGCAGTTTAGCGAAGACGGCACCGGGCGCATCCGCAATTACGTACACGATGAAATCGAGGCAGAACTTCGCGACACGCCTCCCGGTCATTTCACCGATTGGCGGGAGATCCCCGAGGACACGGAATTATTGTTTTACGAGGGCTTACACGGCGCAGTGGTGACGGACGAGGTCAACCTCGCCCAACATTGTGACCTGACGATCGGTGTAGTGCCGGTGATCAACCTCGAGTGGATTCAGAAAATCCAGCGCGACAAATCGGACCGCGGTTACTCAACCGAAGCCATCCGCGATACCATCCTGCGCCGGATGCCCGACTACATCAGTTATGTCTGTCCGCAATTTTCCGAGACCGATATCAATTTCCAGCGCATACCGACAGTGGATACCTCCAACGCGTTCATCGCCCGGTATATACCGACCGCAGATGAATCCATGGTCGTTATCCGTTTCAAAGACCCGCGTGGCATTGATTTCCCCTACCTGGTTTCAATGATCCACGACAGCTTCATGTCGCGTGCCAATACCATCGTGATCCCGGGAGGCAAGATGGCTATCGCCATGCAGCTGATCCTGACACCGATGATATTGCGCCTGATGGAACGCCGGCGTCGGGCACGCTGAGCAGCCTGGGACCATGTTTGAATTTCAGCCAACCAGCATTGTTTGGGATCTTGATGGAACCCTGGTTGATTCCGCGCCGGACCTGGCTACTGCGCTGAATGCCGTTCTTGATAAGCGCGGTTTCTTCACCCACTCCATTGATGTGGTTCGAACGATGATCGGTAATGGTGTGCCAAAACTGGTTGAGAGAGGTTTCAATGCCGTTGGTATGCGCCTGGATACAGCGCAACTTGATGAACTCGTGGCAATGTTCGTGAAGGAATACAAAACCTGTGCAACTGAACACACCCGACCGTATCCACATATTGTCGAGACCCTGAAAAAGATCCACGGGATGAACATCCCCATGGGTGTTTGCACCAACAAACCCGAAGTCTTCACCAGGCAGATTCTCGCAGGTCTCGGCCTGGCAGGGTATTTCAGCAGCGTGGTTGGCGGCGATACAACCAGCACCCGAAAACCGGACCCACAACCTGTACTGGCCTGTCTTCGTGGACTGGTCTCGGAGCCGGTTTCGAGCCTGATGATCGGAGACTCCGTACACGACGTACATGCCGCCCATGCAGCAGGTGTAACTGTCGCTGTCGTTCCCTGGGGGTACAGATCTGCACCCGTGGAAGAACTGGGTGCTGATTTCGTGCTGAGCGATATAACTGCACTACCCGAGATGATCCGCGAAGCGGAAGTGCAACGACAACAAACTGCCCATTAATTGATACGCGGTGTGAGCACCGCCTGGTAATTTTTATATTCAAGCGAGGAAATAATTATGGACCAATCCGGACGTTATGCAGACTTAAGTCTGAGAGAAGAAGACCTGATCGCAGGTGACAACCACATGCTGGTTGCCTACACGATGATACCCATGCCTGGCTTTGGTGGCTACCTGGAAACAGCGGCCCACTTCGCGGCTGAGTCATCAACCGGTACCAATGTCGAGGTTTCTACCACCGATGATTTCACCAAGGGTGTTGATGCCCTGGTTTATGAAATCGACGAGGCCAACGGCATCATGAAGATTGCCTATCCGATCGACCTGTTTGATCGAAATATAATCGATGGTCGAACCATGATTGTTTCTTTCCTGACGCTGGCAATCGGTAACAACCAGGGCATGGGTGATGTCCAGTGCGCGCAGATGCAGGATTTTTATGTGCCGCGCAAGTTGCTGCAACTCTATGATGGCCCTTCAAAATCCATCAATGATCTTTGGACTTTATTGGGTCGTGATTACAATGACGGGGGTTATATTGCCGGTACCATCATCAAGCCTAAACTTGGCTTGCGGCCCGAACCGTTTGCCGAAGCGGCTTACCAGTTCTGGCTCGGTGGTGATTTCATCAAGAATGATGAACCCCAGGGCAACCAGGTTTTCTGCCCAATGAAGAAGGTGATACCACTGGTTGCAGACGCCATGAAGCGTGCCCAGGATGAGACCGGCGAAGCAAAACTGTTCTCGGCCAACATAACCGCCGATGACTATCACGAAATGTGTGCCCGCGCCGATTTCGTGCTCGAAACATTCGGTGAAGATTCCCCTCGTGTGGCATTCCTGGTGGATGGCTATGTCGGTGGCCCGGGCATGGTCACAACGGCGCGCCGGAACTATCCGGAGCAGTACCTGCACTATCATCGTGCCGGTCACGGCGCGATCACCTCACCCTCATCTGTTCGGGGCTACACCGCTTTTGTGTTGGCGAAACTCTCGCGGCTGATGGGAGCTTCCGGCATTCATGTGGGCACCATGGGTTATGGCAAAATGGAAGGTGGTCAGGACGATCGCATAATCGCCTATATGATCGAGCGTGACAGTGCAGACGGCCCGTTCTTCCACCAGGAATGGTATGGGATGAAACCAACGACGCCGATCATTTCAGGTGGTATGAACGCCTTGCGCCTGCCTGGTTTCTTCAAGAACCTGGGACACGGCAATGTCATCAATACCTCTGGTGGCGGCTCATACGGCCACATCGACAGCCCGGCAGCCGGCGCTATCTCGTTGAAACAATCCTACCAATGCTATCTGGAAGGTGCCGACCCGATTGAATTCGCGAAAGAACACCGGGAGTTTGCACGTGCATTCGAATCCTTCCCGGGGGATGCTGATTTACTCTTTCCGGGCTGGCGGGAGAAGCTGGGCGTGCATAAGTAATCCGCTCTTATCAGACAAAAATGGATTCCGGGTCAAGCCCGGAAAGACGGCGATACTGTCACCCCGGACTGGATCCGGGGTCCATTTAAGGAACCGGAGAACACTAAGGAACTCGCAGATGAGCAACGTAGAGCAATACAAGGTCACAGCAGAGCCCTTTTATGCCCCACAGGGCAAAGAGATCGAATGGTATGAGGCCGCTTATAACAAGCGGCTTCCGGTGATGGTCAAGGGGCCAACAGGCTGCGGCAAGTCACGCTTTATTGAATACATGGCGTGGAAATTGAAAAAGCCGCTGATCACCGTTGCCTGCAATGAGGATATGACCGCATCAGATCTGACCGGGCGTTACCTGCTGGATGCCAACGGTACCCGCTGGGTTGACGGTCCGTTAACCATTGCTGCCAGGCTCGGCGCGATTTGTTACCTGGATGAAATCGTTGAAGCCCGCCAGGACACCACGGTTGTGATTCACCCGTTAACCGATCACCGGCGCGCACTGCCACTGGACAAGAAAGGCGAGATGGTTCAGGCCCATGCCGATTTCCAGTTGGTTATTTCCTACAATCCCGGTTACCAAAGTCTGATGAAAGACCTCAAGCAATCCACCAAGCAGCGGTTTGTAGGTATGGATTTTGACTATGCGAGTCCCGATCTGGAAGCGACAATTCTGGTCACTGAAACCGGTATCAGCGAGGAGATTGCCGGCAAGTTGGTTATGGTTGGACAGGCTGCGCGCAATTTAAAAGGCCATGGCCTTGACGAAGGCATTTCAACACGCCTGATGGTCTATGCTGCCAGCCTGATAGACAGTGGCCTTTCAGCGACCGATGCCTGTCGCCTGGCGATGGTCAGACCGATCACCGATGACGCTGATATTCGCAGTACGCTTGATCATGCAATCGATGCGGTGTTCGGAGAATGAACCTCGCAATTCAACTGGTCCAGCCCCAAAACCAGCCTGAATAACCACGCTGAAATACATGAGCAAAGACGCCATCGTATCAGTCGATGAATGCCGTTACCCGGCATACCGTACAACGCGCAAATGCACTTTCCCGCAACTGGAAGACGTGTTTGATGACTGCATGGACGAGGCCATTAAAAGTCTCTCTGAAGACGGCATTCAAGCATACCTGGGAGGTGCCTCGCTGGTTTGCATGATCGGCCGTGGCTTCGAGCCGGTACTTGTCTATCTGGAAGAAGTACCGCAAATTTGTCGTGAAGTCGGCGAGCAGGCTGCCGAACAAATCGCGCAATCTGTCTGGGAAATCAGCCGCACACCCAATGGTGTATCGATCCTTCCCTTTTTGCAGGCCCTGCCCTCTGCTGCCCGCCGTCTGCAAAGCAAACAGTCGTTCGATCATTTTATTGAAATTGTATTTGGTTTCATGGAGAGTACCACGGGTTCTATCCACGGATTTCATACTACCATTCCAAGCCCCGGGCTTAACGACCTGCTGGACAATACCGCTGTATTACTCAGCCAGATATCACTTGAAGGGCTTAAAAACTGGGTTGATTACGGTGTCCGCTATTATTCAAACCACCCGGAACGGCAAAAGGACTACTTCTCACTACAATCGGCGGATTCCAAGGCTATTTTGCAGCGCGAACGTCATGGCACACTGTTCACAGACAACCAACGCCGCCTCAATATGTACCTGAAATCGCTGTGGAATGAGAAGCAGCAACTTGTGCCCTACTCCACCGGCTTTGCCACGGATTCTGACGAACAGCCCAGACCACAACCTTATTTTGATGCGATGGGAATGCGCATTCCTGATGTACTCGATGACAGCGACAATGGTGTTTCCGGCCTTAATTGTTACCGTGCGACGCTGGCGCATATGTCCGCACATCGACGCTGGAGCGGGAAAATTATCGTCGATAACTACAGCCCGTTTCAACGCATCGGTATCGAGTGCCTGGAAGACTGCCGGGTGGATACGCTGGCCACCAGGCGATATCCCGGACTTTACAAACTGTTCATGGCCTTGCACCCACAGCCGGTTGAGGATGCCTGTGACCAGGACAATGAATCGTGTATTCGCCACCGCCTTGCCATGCTCTCATATGCCTGTATGAATCCGGGACATCGGTATAAGAACAAGGACATCATTGAGTTTTCTGAACGCTTTCACGCCATCATGCTTGAGGGTAAATCCAGTCTGAAGGAAATGGCGGCACTCGCTGTTTCATTCATCGCCCGCACACGCAGGCAGGCCGATCAAAGCCCGAACATGTATTTTACCGATACCGAAATCGGCTATCGCGATGATAATCGCCACCTGTGGATCTACATCGAAGAAAGTGATGATGAACATATGTTCGAACGGGAAGAACAAAAACGCATTGATGATGAAACCAATCAACTTCCGCCCCGGCATTATCCGGAATGGGATTACCGGGAGAAAAATTACCGCCCCGATTGGGTTAGTTTGTATGAGAATTTACACTCGTCAGGATCAGCCGAAAAAATTGATGACCTGCTGAAAAAGCACGCTGCGCTGGCAAAACGACTCGAGCAACTACTGGAGTTGCTCAAACCACAGAATTTTGTTCGTGTCCGTTACCAGGAAGAAGGTAGCGAACTTGACCTCGACATCGCCATACGATCATTGATTGACTACAAAAGCGGGGTCACCCCGGACCCGCGCATCAATATGGACCACAAGCATAACGGTCGCAATATTGCGGTAACCCTGTTGCTGGATCTATCTGCATCCCTGGATGAAATCCCGGAAGGCTGCAGTCAAACCATTCTGGAACTCAGCCAGGAAGCCGTGGCCTTGCTAAGTATGGCCATTGATAAACTGGGTGACCCGTTTGCCATTGCCGGATTCTCATCCAACACCCGTCACCACGTGCGCTATCAGCACATCAAGGGATTTAACGAGAAATGGGATGACGAGGTAAAATCCCGACTGGCAGCCATCAAAGCCGGTTATTCAACCCGCATGGGGGCCGCCATTCGTCACGCAGGTCACTACCTGGGCCACCAGAAAAGCGATAAAAAACTGCTGTTGATACTGACCGATGGGGAACCTTCCGATATTGATACCGATGACCCGCGTTTATTAATCGAGGATACGGCCAAAGCGGTTAAAGAACTCGACCAGGCAGGCATCTACACTTACTGCATTAACCTGGACCCGGACGCTGATGAATATGTGCAGGACATATTTGGAAATCAATACACCGTAATTGACAATGTAGAAAGCCTGCCGGAAAAACTTCCGCAGTGTTTATGGCGTTAACCAAATGAACAACACGGTGTAGAAGCACGCCTGGTGTGAATCTGTTAATTCTTAGCAAAAATCTGACATCGATTGGCGCACTTTGCTCACAACACTTTGAGAAAAAGGCCATTGTGCCCTGCAAGACCACAAACCAATACTTTCAGTATTTGTTTGAACCATGGGATTGCCTTCACACCAACTTCGTGCCCCAGGGCAGCCTCTCGGGCCTCACAGGCCCTCACCTTCTCAGGAACGGCCAAATTCAGCTACAGCATATGTTCGCCACCGGCCCGAAACGACATTACTCTTATTACCTGATCAGCGGTCGTGCAGCTGACGATGTTTCTAATCTGAATCACTTATCCGGCAATGGGCAAAAGTAGTCGGGTTTGTTATCAGTTGATGGTTGACGAATTCCGATTATCGTTGTCAGGGATTTCCTTTGGGCCACCAAAAAGCTTATAGGCAAAAATCCGGGCTTTTCTGGCGATTTCTGAATGCGATCGCATGTAGTTCAAAGAATTGTAATCATGTATGGATTCAGCCGGTATGATGCCCAGGGTTTTTGGCATATTGTTGAGCGAAAATGATGTCAGATTGCTGTCCGTCCAGTCCAGCATACAATCAACTTCCAGAACCGCAAGATCCATCCACGGATATTTCTTCTCGTCCCAGGCAACCATATTGTTGAATATCTCGGGATCTTCGCCTTCGCTGGCTTTGAGTAACTGAATCTGCATACGATACCGGGCACCCTTCGTGGTGACACGTTCAATGTATTCATCCTTCAGATAATTTCTTCCGCGTGTTTCATGCGGCAAGATTCGCTGGTTGCAGGTATCCCATTCCGAGGGATCTTTGATTTTTCCTGTTTCAGGTTCGTTATCAGAGGGTTTTACCCGATACTTGGCGTAGTAACGAGTACCGTCGTCTGCGATAAACAGGAAAGGTGTTTTACAGTAATAATGCAGGTTGTGGAAAGAATCAGGATCCCGCCGCAAAGCTACCTGTGCGCCGGTCAAGCCTTCAGGGTAACGACGGTAATATTCAGGGTATTCAATTCCATATTTTTCTTTTCGCAAACGTGCAAACTGCAAAAAACTCGCCGCAGACCAGAATAGACTGGCTGCCCCGGTATTCATTTCAATATCAAACGGGCTTTCGAAATGTTCGTGCGAGAACTTGATCGACATACTTCGAATACCACTCATGGCATCGTCATAAAAAGTTGCAGTGGCATGACGTATTCTCAGCGGAAAGCGTCTCCCGGGTTTGAAGAACTTATGTGCTGGAAATTCAGGATCGTCAACGATGTCAAGAAAGCCCTCAGCCGCGATACCATTATTGTGTGACATACGCTGCCGGGCTATCAAACCCAAAAATAAGGCAAGCACCAATCCAAAAACTTTTGCAATAAACCACAAAACAAACATGCTAAATTTTTTGCCAAACCATGCCCATATTGAAGTGGGTTGCGTTGCTTGTGTGTTGTTCATAATGACTACCTGTTCAAATATTTGTGCGGGATTCGATGTTTTCGATCAACATGCCATTTTTTTCAATTTCTTCTTTTCGATCTTTCAGCATCCGCACCAGCAAGGGGTTAATGTCATGCTCCTCATTGCGCACGATAAATCCGTACTCGGTTCTGGAAAGCAAGTTGCTAAACCACATCATCTGCGTGGAACAGGTCGGACTGGGCGCTATTCTTCGATCTGATTCCGGTGCCATCACACCTTCATCACCATCGCCAAAGCGCAGGCCCAGGCTGTTGTAAAGTACTTCCCCGATATCTTCATACTGATGTTCATTCACCCAGGAATGCATGAATGTAGACATCATGATGACGTAGCGGCAGGCGGACTTCAGGTTTTGCAGATCTTCCTCTTTGAATTTCTCTGAGTGTGTAATCGGCGACAGCACCTTCAATTCGCCATTGATGGTATCCCGTGGTGACGACGGGTCAATATGGTAGCGGTCCTGATACCACTGCATTCTTTGTTTGGCCAGCTTACGCTGGTTTTTGTCCAGGCCGCTCAAATCAACATCAGAATTAAACAGGGGCACAGAATTCTTCACCAGGTCCTGTGAGAAACAATACACCTCGTACCAGTGTTCGCGAATCCCCTCGATGTTCTCGGTAAAATATATGTCCAGGTAGTCTCCAAGCATGTCCCAGTAGGCCTTTTCGGCGCGTGGATAGGTATGTATGTCACTGAGAGAGGCCATGGGTGTCCAGTCTTTCCAGTCCTGTACGCCAAGCAGATCACGAAGACGCTGCAGAATACCCTCGTGCGTCATTGCCGAGGCGCGGGGTATATAGCCACCCGATTCAAACATGATTGTGCTGCCAAGCCTGTCCAGCTTGTTTTGCAGCCAGTGAATCAAACCCCCGGATCGGATCATCGATTTGGTTGGCGCCTCTTTTGCCGCTCCAATCAAGATTGAATCGGCGGTGTGATCAACCAAAACCACTTCTTTCAGGTGTGGAAAAAGCAGTGCTGCAATCGGGCTCAGACGTAAATTCCGATACCCCGCGATGGCAAATTGTTCGGTGTTAAGATGAGTACCGGTCAAGTGATCATCCAACTCTACCGATAACGCGCCAGTGACTCTCGCTACGCGCTTTGCCTGCATCCATTTATCGCCATCCGCGGGTGTGAAAACCTGTGTTTTCCAGGGGTCCTTTTCCGCAGCCGTCAATGGCCCGGTAAGATGAATTTCTTTTGGCATCATGATGCCGCGTTGGTCCAGTGTGAAACGAATATCAATCGTTGGAAAAGCGTATTTGTGGTTGATCTTGTACTCACAAGCGCCATAAAACCGTGTCCAGTAGTCATTTGGATCTTCGCTATCCGGATGAAAGCTGGCTGCATACATGCCATTCATCATGCGCCGGCCAAACCATTCATCTGAGCGGGTACTACCGGGTTGGCTATGTTCCATACAGACGGTCAGGTTGGTCGAATAGTCCGCCTGTATCTGCTCAATGGTCAGGCTATCCGGTTTGCTGGCAATTTGCTCCAGGTGCTTCAGCTTGGTCAATTCAATCGGGATAATCTGTTCATCGGCAGCCTCCTCACGCCCCCTTGAATAATACTGTGGAGCGTCTACATCATGATCCTTGATCACCACTCTCGGCACACCGATATCGGTTCGATACTCCCAGTAGAAAAGCGGAATTGTCCGCAGGTTGTAACTCATCCCTACCAATCCTGACCCAGGCACCTTTTCACTATGAAACAACTCGTAGTGGTAGCCTCTATGCCCGTCTTTACGATAGGTGTAGCTGGTTTCATGAACTTCGAAAACCGTCCTGAAAACGCTCCATCGCTTTGTCGCAGCCAGGTTAAATGGCAACTCAAATGTGCCATCCCGATTTGTTACCCCGTCGGCAATCTTGCGCCACTGCAACAGCCATGTGCGCGCCCAGAAAACGACCTTCATATTGTGAATGGGCACGTCAAAGTCGTCATGCGCTCCGAAGGTGATTCGCCCCACCAGGCGGCTGTCATGCATACCGGGAGCCGGCTTTGATTGCATGTCTTTGGGGGTGATTTTCTTCCACAGATCACACAGCCAGTACTTGATGTCCATCACCAGCCTGAACAGCAGTTCCAGAAAGATGGTCAATTTGCTGGATATGATTTTTGAGCGCCCGATGGACAAGTGATTGATACTGCGAAGTCGCGCTGTAAAAAAACCCTTGTCATTATATACGATGCGTGTTTTTTCATAACACGCCCGATAGACATCCATCAATGATTCGGTTTTTTGTTTGTTCTCGTTTTCACTATTCATATTGTCGTCTCTTCTCGCCTGCATTCCCTTTACGGTGACGTCTTTGCCGTCACAAAATACATATCAACATCCTGCATGTTCTTGGCCGGTATCCGTCCCCGGTATACACAGTCAAACTGCTCGCTCACCTGGGCAAAAGTCGCGCCTGATATGTTCACATTACCCTCCTCGCCGCTCGATTCCATACGTGACGCGGTATTGACCGTTTCACCCCAGATATCGTAGGCAAATTTACGGGTACCCACGACCCCTGCAACCACCGGGCCACTGTGTACACCCACTCGAATACCAAAGGTTGGCAGCGATTTTGCTTTTCGTTTTGCCTGATGTTTCTGTATCCAATCGCGGATGGCCAGGGCTGCCTTTACCGTATCTACTGCATGTGTTGAATTGGGTACCGGCAAGCCACCGGCACACATATAGGCATCACCGATGGTTTTAATTTTTTCCAGGCCGAATTCTGTAATGATCTCGTCGAAGGCGCCGAAGCATGTGTCAATCTCATGCACCAATTCTTCTGCGGTCTGCTGCTCGGAAAAGCTTGTAAAGTTCTTAAAGTCAGTAAACATCACACTCACATTCTCGTAAGATCTTGGCACGGCTTTACCCATGGTTTTCAATTCATCTGCCGTTTCGAGCGGAAGAATATTCAGCAATAACTTGTCTGATTTCTGTTTCTCTCTGTTCAGTTCCTCGGTGCGTTCCTGCACTTTCTGTTCAAGGTTCTCGTACAGCATCGCGTTATCAATGGAAACCGCTATCTGCCCGGATAACAGGGACAGCAACTCGATACGTGTCTGGGTAAATGCACCCGTGGCGAGATTGTTTTCCAGATACAGAATGCCGATAAATTTGCCCTGGTTAATGACCGGAAAACACATGATGGATTGTGGAACCTGCGCCTTAATATAGGCGTCCTGAGAATAGCGTTCGTCATTTTGCGCATCATTGACCACCACGCTCTCGTGGGTACGGTTGACATACTGCACGATGCTACTGGCCATTTGCTGACCTTCCTGCAATGGTTCACTTTGCAATACTTCAATGCTGTCCCGGTCTACGTTGAATTGCGCCTCAATCAACAACTGTCCATCGTTTTCGAGGATCAGGTAACCGTGTTGTGCTCCGGCATTCTCGACGACGATTTTCATCAGCACTGTCAGCAGGTCCTGAAGGACAATCTGGCCGGAAATTGCCGTGGATGCTTTCAGCACTGTGCTTAAATCGAGCATCGAGCGATCTGCCATGGTCGATATACCCTGCAAGCTGGACGCTTCTGCAATCGATCCACGCCCTGCTGACGAACTCGAAATATACTGGGGGTAACGCTGTTCCAGGTTTCGCAGCTTGGCTTTTGCACCCCACTCACGGTAGGCGTTGTAGGCTGCTTTAAGATGAAACTCTGCCAGGCCTTCGGATTGCTGATGCAAATAGAACCGGCCGGCGATTTCGTAAGCCAGCCCTTCCTCATGAATGTATCGATTAGCGGTCGCACCTGCTATGGCACGATCGTATTCCATACGTGCCTGGTCGTGCCTGTTCAGCACCCTGAGACGCTCGGCATTCACCAGTTGGTATTTGTGTAGATAATTTTCTGCTGCATCCCTTGGCCCACTTTTTCAGTTTGCGTAGGTTTCCGCGCACCCGTTTCATCATTTTGCGCTTTTCCGCCTGTTTGGCATCCGGGTACATGGCCAGCAGAGTCAGGGCCTCGTAAAAATGGTGATTCGGTATTTCAAATTTTGGCCAACACCGACTCAAGCCGTTCCCGGGCTTCAATGGCGTGCTGGTAGGCCTTTTTATAGTCATGGAAATAGTAATAGAGAATGAGTTTGTTGAAGTGGATAAAGAAGGCACCTGTCTGGTCATTTCTTTCCCGGTTTTGTGCGATCATCTTTTCTTCGTCATAGGCATCCCCGGTCAACACCAGAGATCTTCCGAGCGCCCCATGAAGTTCAGCATGGCCTGACGATACACCTCGTTATAGTTGACATTTGGTCTCCTGCTTTATAGTGATCAAAACTCTCACTGTAGGCGCGCGTTTCTGACTCAATTTTGTCCAAACGCCGGCCCGTCAGGTAGGCTGCGATACAATATATATTGGCATTGATACAGGCGAACTCGATGGCGCCTGTCTCCAGCCCGATATGATAGGACTCCTGCAGCGGCGAGAGCGTGTTTTCCACGTGCTCGTTCCAGTTGTTGATCAGCGCGTAGATTGGTGTATATATTTGTGCCAGCCACTCCCGGGCGTCGAAACGATCGAGCAGGATACGAGTCCGAGCTTTGCCGTATTCATACCCGGATTTCATCGCACCCAGCACGCCACACATAATGACGCCGTAGGTTGCAAAGCCGAATGCGGACAAGGATGTATTACCGTAGGTCAGCGACAAACGGCACATTCTGAACATCAACAGCGGGAAGAGGGCCGGGGTTGCCCAATATGAACAAGAGGCAATATCCGCGATAATCCGCATCGCCGCTATTTTCTGGGCATCTTCCATATCCGGCAAAGCGGAAAGCGTTTCAATGTTCTTGCCACGTAACCTCGCCTTGGTTTTGAGTAAATCAACCATAACGTGTGCCATGGTTGCTTTTTTCGGGAATTTTTCGCCCAGTTGCCCGAGCACATCCAAGCCTGTGTAAATCGCATCCAACAAGCGGTTTTCGGCCTTGTACGCAAGAATTCGAATCTCATACGGGGACGACCTTTTCAAGAAGATCTTCGGCGTTTTCCAGCACACTATCAATGTGTTGGCCCATGAGTTCAAAATCACCATTCAGGTAGGCGGTCTCCGCTGCCTCCGTGTACAAATCACGACTCAGGGCATAATGACTTTGCCAGGCGCCATCCGGCAACAATTCAATACCGGTTTGCAGGTATTCAAATGCTGGTTTAAATGCCGATGCCTGTTTGGCTTTTCTTGCAGCGCGTAGATTGAGCTCTGCAAGCATGTCTTTTTGTTTTTCCGCCTGAATGGAATCGACGCCCTGGTTCCACTGATTGACGATGTCAAACAAGCGTTTTTCCTGCTGTTCCGGGCCAAGTGTTTCCAGTAGTAATTCACCGATAGACAGGTGTACTGAACCCCTGTCTGCTTCTGGAATCAATGAATAAACCGCCTGCTGAATCCGGTCATGCGCAAATTTGTATTGTTCACCCAGCGGCACCAGCAAACCCTCGGAAAGTGCAACCTGTAACCCTCCGCTAACGACCTGCTCGTCTTTTTCATCGATAACTGCCAGCGTGTTCAGGTCAAAGCGACTGCCTACGCACGCCGCCAGTTTCATCAACTGCTGAGTTTCCTGAGGCAATTTTCTGATTTTTTGCGCCATCAACTCAACCACATTGTCAGTGATGTCGAGTTGCTGGATTTCTTTCAGATCCCACTGCCAGCGGGTTTCGTCGCTATCGAAATAGAGCTGACCATCCTGATACAGTGATTTCAGGAACTGGGTCACGAAAAAGGCATTGCCGCGGGTTTTCGCGTAGACCAACTCGCCCAGGGACGCGATCTCCGACATGGGTAATGACAGTGACTCCGACAACAGGGTATTCACATCCTCCGCTAACAGATTCTTGACTCTGATGGTGTTGATTTCAGCACCACTCTCGCGCATTTCTGCCAGTGCGATCATCAGAGGGTGTGATTCGCTTACTTCATTGTCCCGATATGCACCGATACAAAGCAGGTAGCCGTTATCGCTATCGCTCATCAGCACTTTAAGCAAGTTCAGGGATGCGGCATCTGCCCACTGCAAATCGTCAATAAACAGTGCAATTGGATGGTCCTGCTTCGAAATTGCTTCAACAAACCGGCTGAATACGTAGTTGAAACGATTCTGAGTTTCAGCACCGCCGATTTCTGGTACCGCCGGCTGTTCACCAATAATGTATTCCAGATTCGGTAATACACTCGTCAGTACCCTCCCTTCCTTGCCCACTGCCTGCTGGATAACTTCTTTCAGCTCAAGCAGATACTCCTCACGCTCTGTCAACAATAAATCGATGTAACTCTGAAATGCCTGGAGTATCGCAAAGTAAGGAACAACACGTTGAAACTGGTCAAATTTCCCCTCTATAAAAAATCCGCATTTTTCGGTGATTGGCTTGTGTAACTCACTCACCAGCGCTGACTTACCCGTTCCCGAATAACCGGCCACCAGAATCATGTTCAGGGCACCGTCAGCGGCGCTTTCAAAGGCCTGCATCAATGTGGCTGTTTCCCGGGCCCGGCCGTAGAGCTTTTGCGGAATCTGAAATTTTCCGGAGTGATCATTGCTGCCAAGTTCAAACGACTCAATCTTCGAGTTTTGTTCAAACTCTGCCAGGCAATGAGAAAGATCGTGAGTGACCCCCTCCGCGGTCTGGTAACGGTCTTCAGCATTTTTCGCCAGCAGTCGGGCAACGATATTCGATATCATGCCCGGCACCTGTGTGTTTACCTCGTGCAAAGAGTCGGGAGTTTGTGCGAGGTGTGCATGCACAAGGGACATTGCATCTGATGCCGAGAACAACGGACGCCCTGCCAGCATTTCATAGAATACTGCCCCCATTGAATAGAGATCGCTACGATAATCAACCGTACGATTCATGCGTCCGGTCTGCTCTGGCGACATATAGGCAAGATTGCCTTCCAGGCGCTGCGGGTTTCCAAGCTGCGGGTTTTTGATATCAAGTTTGCTGGAGAGTCCAAAATCAATGAATGTGGCACTCCGATTTTGCAAGTTTATCAGGATGTTGGCCGGGCCTACGTCTTTATGGATGATGTTGTGCTTGTGGATTTCAGACAAGGCCGTGGAAATCGCTATGGCCAGGTGCAGAAAGTCTGCAATATCATTTTGTTTTCCGGCAAATGCCTCCGCAAGCGTTTTGGCATCCACGTATTCGAGATACATGGCGTGCCTGCGTTTGTAGCGGCTTCGCTTCAGTACCTTGCGAATACCGGGAGCCTGCAGCCCGGATAAGATGTCAAATTCATTATAGAATGTCGCGATTTCTGACGGCGAAGGATATTCGTTATTGAGCGTCTTCCTTACGGTCGGCACTTCCCATTCACTTGTATCCAGCAAATAGATTTGTGAGTTTCTGCTCTCGTAAATCAGAGTTTCTGACATTATCAGTCCACAGGGTGCAATTGGTATTCAGTACGTGGTGGCGGTTCAGGTTTGCCGAGATATCCCTATTCTCAAATTGGAGGTTTGTGGTTATCTTCCGCTTAGTCTTCCAGTACCGAGCGCACTTATTTTTTCAGTTCTTGTGATCACAGTATTGACGTGAATGGCGCAACTGTCAAAGAAGATGCTTCTTCGGGATTGTGCTTGGCAGGGCATCTGGACCATTTATTTGAGTTTTAGCAAACTGAAGTTCACACAATCTGAGAGTGGTGTTTGGTAAACTGGCAACACTTTCATCAAAACCATCTATACTCATTAACAAAGCTGGTCAACGACCATTTGGGATAATCATAAAAAAAGGGGGCGCCTTCATGCAGCTCAAACAAACCAGTCGGCTGGCCACAGCCATCGCCACATTACTTATTACCACACCATTGTGGGCAACTAACGGTTACTTCACCCACGGTACCGGAGCCAAGAACAAAAGTCTGGCGGGAGCAGGGCTTGCGATGGCGGAAGATCCAATCGCAATCGCCAATAGCCCCACCGCTGCCCTCGAGGGTGCCGGAAAATACGATCTGGGTATCGCCGTCTTTGTCCCCATTCGCACCTACGAAACTTCCGACAGCCAACTCAATGGCAATTATGGTGCCTTTACCATCGGCCCCAACGACCTCAAGAGCGGTAATAACGTCCATTTCCTTCCCCACATGGCCGGTGCCTGGAAAATCAACGAGAAAAGCGCCTGGGCTGCTGCGTTTTATGGCCGGGGTGGCATGAATACAAAATGGGACGGGGGCACAGCAACTTTCGACCCGGACGGACCCGGTCCGGCTCCTGTTGCGACCTATGGCGGCACCTATGGTGGTGGCATTAATGGCGGTAATGGAGCCGCGGGGGTCGACTTAGCCCAGGCTTTTCTTGATTTTGCTTATGCTTACCAGGTCACTGATTCATTTAGCCTTGGTATTTCCGCAGTTATCGTGGCACAGGTATTTGCGGCCAGGGGCGTCAACACCTTTGCCGGGTATACGGAAACGTTTGCCGCCAGCGGCGGCACGGTCATGCCGGAAAACCTGTCTAACAACGGTCATGAAACATCCTGGGGTCTGGGCGCCAAGGCAGGCCTGCAATGGGATATAGCAGAAAGGTTCAGCTTTGCAACCAGCTACACACCCAAAATCAGCATGAGCAAACTGAAAATTTATTCAGACCTGTTTGCGGACGGCGGCAATATGGATATACCGGCAGATTTGAAAGCCGGTGTCACATTCAGCCCCAATCAGGGCTTATCTTTAAGCTTCGATGTGGAGAAAATATGGTACAGCGATGTGCCCTCGGTCGGTCAGCCGTTTGCCAATCTGTTTGGCTGCCCTACTGCAGGAGCTGGCGGTACCGACGTGTCTTATTGCCTCGGCGGCAAAAATGGCGCCGGCTTTGGTTGGGATGACATGGTAGTTTATAAAATTGGTGCGCAATGGAGCTCCGGCAATGACTGGACATGGCGCCTGGGTTACAGCCACGGTGACCAGCCAATTGCTGAAAGTGAAATGGTATTCAACATACTGGCCCCCGGGACCGTTGAAGACCATCTAACATTTGGATTCACCCGCGGGCTGGCTTCAGGTAATGAGTTCAACCTCGCCTTGATGCATGCATTCAAGAAGGGGCTCAGTGCTCCAAACACATTGGACCCGACTCAGAACATCAGCTTTGATTTATACGAGTGGGAACTCGAATTTAGCTACGGCTGGCGCTAGATTCAAAACCAAACCGCGGGTCATTCGGGCGGCAGGGTGTTCCACATGTTGCTTCGCCAGGGCAGTAGCCAGACAGTCTTCCCGGTGCAGGCCAGGATCCTCTCCCGTTGAATCGGGTCAACACTGACGCTACAAGTAAAAATGATGATGCAGCTTGCATTGCCAGATATATACCAACCCGGAGGGGACTGGCACCGCTATTCATATCAATGTTATTGAAGATTAAGCGTACCGGGCCACAGCTTTGATTTCCAAAAAGTCCTCTAACCCATAACGGCCACCTTCGCGCCCGAGTCCTGACATCTTGTAACCACCGAAAGGGCTGCCGTATTCGCAGTCATTGCCATTGATATGAATCTGTCCGGCGCGTAACTTGCCCGCAACGCGCTTTGCTCTCTCGGCATCAAGTGTCTCAATATAGGCTGCCAGCCCATAAGGCGTATCATTGGCAATGGTTATTGCATCTTCTTCATCTTCAAAGGGAATAATAGCCAATACCGGCCCGAAGACTTCTTCCCGGGCAATTCTCATTTCATTGTTGACATCACTGAAAATGGTGGGTCTGACGTAATAACCCTTCTCAAAACCGGCAGGCTTACCAGGACCGCCGATCAATGTGATTGCCCCCTCATCCTGGGCAGCATTGATCAATGCCTGTACCCGCTGGAATTGCAAGGCACTGACAAGCGGCCCAATGTGCCTGCCCTGCTCGGCGGGACTGCCAACGGCCTGGCTCTCACCTATTGTTTTCGCCAGGGCGACGACCTGGTCATAGATCGAGCGTTCAACCAGCATCCGTGTCGGCGCATTACAGGATTGTCCGGTATTGTAAAAACAGGTGAGAACACCACGTTTTACGGCCTTTTTAATATCCGCATCGGCAAAAATGATGTTGGGTGACTTGCCACCCAATTCCAGGGTCACTTTCTTGACGGTCTCGGCAGCATCCCGGCTAACGGCTGAGCCTGCCCGGGTGGAGCCGGTAAAAGACATCATATCCACATCTGGGTGACGTGATAGTGACGCACCCGTGGTCGGGCCATCACCATTGACCAGGTTGAAAACGCCTTTCGGGCAACCGGCTTCATGCAAAATTTCGGCATACAAGATAGCGCTGAGCGGTGTCAGCTCACTGGGTTTAAGCACCATGGTGCAACCCGTTGCCAACGCCGGTAAAACTTTGAGAGCAATCTGGTTGACCGGCCAGTTCCACGGAGTAATCAAGCCGCATACACCGACCGGTTCCCTGAGTATGGTGTCACCCGAGGGTAATTCCTCAAGTAGATCCATGCTTCTGAATGCATCCAGGAATCCTTCAAGGTGCCCGATGCCCACGGCGGCTTGTGAATTCTTTGACATCGAGATGGGTGCGCCGAGTTCCAGGCAGATGATATCTGCCATCTCGTCATACCGACGTTTATAAATATCAAGAATGCTCTCGAGCAGTTCTACACGTTCTTGTTTAGCAGTCGCAGAATACGCAGGAAATGCCGCGCGGGCCGCTCTGACAGCCACGTTGATGTCATCGGGGGATCCCATGGATATCGTGGCAATGACTTCTTCCGTTGCCGGGTTCAGTACTTCAAAATCACTGGGTTGCAAGGCTGAAACCCAGTTCCCGTTGATATAAAAATTTCTCGTGTCCAACATCGACGTTTCCTTTTACACATGTTTGCATTCTTGGACATCTTACAAGAAGTTTAAATTCGCGCATATGATGACGTTATGCACCTCATCAATCATTGCTGGATTCCATAGCTGGAGGCTTATCTGAAACCACGGGAAGCAATAGCCGTTTACAGTGGCTTCGAAACCTTCCGGGTGGCGATATTAACCATGCCGCATTGATCCGTAGTGGAGACACAGATCAATACTGCTTTACGATCAGGAATTCATAATGTTCTTCAAGTGTTGCCGCGCACAATATAGTGTAACTCCTGCAAGGACAAATTCAGTATCTGGAAGCATGTCCGGGGAGCTTGGGTAGTCAGAACGGCCCCAACCCCCACATCAGCATAAAGCTGCTCAATCCCAGGGCTGCTGTGCCGGTTAGAAGGAAACCCAGCAGCGTACCGATGGGAAGGGAACCATGCCGCCTCACGTTGATGGTGGTTAACAGGGTTGCCAGTCCCAGCACGCCGGCTGCCACGCCCAGCCAGGCGCCGTATTTCGCCCACGGCACCAGCCCGAAAATCAGCAACATTTCAGAGACCTCCGCTGTCATCGCGATTGCACCCCCAATGATCCCGGCAGCAGCTATGGAAACAGTGGCTGACAGCCAGGCGTAAACCCGGGCCCGACCGGCATGGGCTGCCTGCCGCTTATCGATCCAGCGGGTCACAGGCGCAAAGGTCAGGACCAGGAAGGCAATCAGCAGAACGAGGATCGAACTGCCGGCCCATGCGGCGGGTAGCGCCAGCTTTTTCTTGTCTTCCGCATACACTCCCATCAGCCTGGGACCGATATTGGTGACGTACAAGGGCGCGTAAATCTGCGGCTCTTCCATGGATTCCACGCAGCCAAGGTCGGGCTCGGCGGTGGGGTTGTCATAGAATTTGTTGAGCATGTGGCCAGCACACTTCACGGAGCGCGATGGGCCATGACCCGCGAAAGGAAACTCAACATAGGTTCCGTTGCTGAAGCCCGGCAGAATCGCCTTGGCGTTGGGTGGCGGCGTGATTGGGTCCATAGCACCTTCTATGATGAGGGCAGGCACGTCCGTCTGGGTAGGCAGAAACTCATCTTTCAGCCGCATCGGCATGCCCAACTCGGCACACAGGGCCGTTGCGCGTGCCAGTGATTCGGGTGAACTGATCGCGTTGCCCAGCACAGGGTAGTCGTTCCTGTCCTGCTGACCGGCACGCTCCATAGACGAGATGCCACCGTCAAGGCACATAATCGCATTGCGCATGCCGTCACTGCTGTCGCCGAAGCCGGCGCCCGAAACGGAGGCCAGGGCCTTGAACAGGATTTCATCGCGGCGCTCAACCGCATCCGCCCAAGCGTAAATCAGGCCCGGGATGCCCGGGTAGTTGTCTTGCTCATAGAAAAACAGGAAAGGCAGGAAAGCCACAATATCCTGGAAAATATAGACTTTGCCCGAGGGAAAGAGCTCGGTGTCTTTGACATCAACGACTATGGGATTATCGACAACAGACTGCACGGCCTGGCGCAGGCGTTGGCCGATGTCGGGGTAGTGCCGGGCGCAATCCGGCTGGCGGTCGCAGATTTCCTGCAACTTTTTCAGGTCACGGTCATACCAGTGAACGACGCGCCAGTACTCGTCAGAGTCGGCAATACTGAGCGGCATGATGGCGTCAAGAGCTATGGCCCGGATACCCTCGGCATCTTCCTTAACGTAAGCCTGGCCCAGGATGGAGCCATAAGAAATGCCCCAAACGTTCCATTGCGTAAATTCCAGCGCCCTGCGCAGAGCCTTTACGTCGCGAGCGTTCTCAATGCTGTTGTAGCCCGTCAGGTCGACGCCGGCAGCGCGTGCGTTGATGGCACAATCAGCCATATTCTTATTTCGCGGCTTGCAGATTCTCTGCAAAAGTGACCAAGTCGCTGGGATTGCGAGCCCCGTAAAACGGGCAAAAATCATCAGAAGAGCCGATGCCGCGCTGCTCGAGAATATAAAGGTCACGATGGTCAAGCAGCGTATGATCTTTGAACCGGTTCACATAGTAGGTGACCGGCGCGCCCGGCCCGCCGGTCAGGTAGATCACCGGATCCTCACGTCTGCCGTCAGCCAGGCCCTCGGCGTATTTGTCCGACTCGTCCTCTTCGTCCTCGTCTTCTTCCTTGCCCCAGCGGGAGTTCAGCTTGACGAAGTGCAGCTCGATAAAACGTGAGTCCGGGTTTTCACGGTTTTCAGGCACTTCCAGCAAAGCGCACTCAATGTCGCCAGGCTCATAATCAATATCATCTTTAAAGGGGCAGACGATGGTGTCGATACGGTAGCTGTCGCGGGCGAACAGATCGGCTGCTGGTTCAACGGCCGACATCTCTTCCGGGATGACTTCTGCCTGAGTGACTTCTTCCTGGGCAAATGACAACGGGACCGCGGCCAACAGCATCCAGGCGAGATGTAAGGGTATTGTTTTCATTGTTTCTCTGCGTTGGTGCTGGAACACCAAATAATGGCGAAATGCGACAGGTTAGTCCAGCAATATCCATGAGCCATAGCCAACGACCTGCTCTTTGCCACCGGCTGTATCCCCACTCGACCAGGCAGGCATCTGCACTTACTGCATTAACCTGGATCCAGACGCTGATGAATATGTGCAGAAAATTCACTTTTAAATTACCTGCAAGAGATGGGATAAACTTAAGACATGCTCACCACCCACTCCTACGGATTTCTGGCTCTCTTCGCTACAGGGATGTGCTGGGTTCTGGCAGTCGTGCTATACCGGGTCGGCACGGCCGGCAGCGTGGCGCGAAAACTCGCAATTCTGTTGGTCGTTGAAGGTCTGACCCTTATCTCAACCGGTTATATCGATCTGATGTTGGGCGCAACAATTCAAGATAATAGCTGGTATCCAACATGGGCAAGGGTCGAAGGTTGGGTGCACACATTTGGCGATTGCGCCATGCTGGCCCTATACCCGCCATTTCTGGCTGCGGCCCTGCAAACACGAATGACCCGGCCATTCTCCGGCAAGCGTGTACAAATGGTAATCACTGGCGCCTCGATCCTGCTTTTTTTTGCGGTTCTGAATACTCCATTGAAATTCGGCGCAACCTTGCTTTATATATTGCTCTCATCGCTGTTTACATTCGCACTGATAGCATCGATTCAAGCCTGGCGCGAAGCAACCGGCGCTGCCCGCAGTCGCGCACGCTCATTTGCACTGGCCTTCGGTTTTCGCGATGTCTGCTGGGGTTTGGTCTATGCAGGCGCCACCTGGAATATCTGGTATGGAACCTATTCGGTGGTCGATGCCGATGCAACCGGCCCTGAATACCTGGTCTATGCACTCGGTACACTGGTAGCCGTTCCGCTGATTGCCTATGGCATCCTGCGAACACATCTTTTTGATATCGATCTGCGTATCCGCTGGACCATCAAGCAATCAACACTGGCAGCCGTTTTTGTGACAATCGTTTATTTGGTTTCCGAAGGTGCGGATCGATTTTTAGCTTCCGAGTTGGGTAATTGGGTGGGCCTGATAGCATCTGCAATCGTGGTATTTTTCCTGGCACCACTACAACGCTTTGCAGAACGGGTTGCCAGTGCGGCCATGCCAAACACCAAAAACACACCGGAGTATGCTGCTTTTCGCAAAATGCAGGTGTATGAAGCGGCAATAATAGAAGCACAGCAAGACGGTGGTATTTCAGCCAAGGAGCGTAACCTGCTCAACCTGCTGCGTGATTCACTCGAAATCTCACCCGCTGATGCTGAAACAATGGAGACTGAATTGCCAAGCGTCAGCGATTTTGCGAGATGAACAATCTGCGTATAAACCAATGCGCCAGTGGGTGTCTGCAAGAAATCGTGGGAGAAAACCGAGATACCCACAGGACGGCTATTTCCTACAAAAACCAACGTCATTAACCACTATTACACTGACCGGGAATAAACCAATCTACACCTGCCAAAGAGTCAATGGTTTCAAATATACACAGTTACACATATACTGTGTGATATGAAAAATATTACATTAGCTGTAGATGAGAAGGTCCTTGCCGTGGTCAGACGATACACAGCCGAACATAATTGTTCAGTAAACAGCCTCGTCCGGGGGTTTTTAACCAATATTGCTGAACGTGAGGACAGGGCAAAGCAAGCGCGTAAGAATATTCGAATACTCAGTGAGAACAGTACCGCCAAACGAGAATCCAGAACCTGGAGCAGAGACGAACTACATGAACGTTGAAGTTTTTCTCGATACCAATATTCTGGTTTATGCGGTTACCAGTGATGATAGAGAGCAAGCAAAACGCAAAAGGGCACTGGAAATTATTGAAGCAGAGGATTTTGCAATTTCAGCCCAGGTTCTTCAGGAATTCTACGTCACCGTTACACGTAAACTAGCCGAACCACTCACCCCGGAGCAGGCTTTGGCATGGATTGAGGAATTGGAAGTATTCCCCTGTGTGGCCATTGAAACCAGCCTGGTTAAAATTGCGATAGAAACCTCGGTGCGCTACCAAACTTCATATTGGGATGGGGCGATTCTTGCTGCTGCTGAAAGTATTGGTGTTCCCCGACTGTACAGTGAAGATTTGAATCACGGGCAGCGGTATGGGAGTGTCGAGGTGCTTAACCCCTTTCTGGTTTAATAAGTCAGAATGCAATTCTGACGCCATTCTTCAGCTAAAAAACCCAGGCATATATGGACGCCTCCTTTTAATAATCAGTCTGCAAAAACCGCACCCTTGCCTACCCTGGCCTGACTGATTGAAGTACAGCCACCTTCTGTAGATATGTCAGACCTTACGGGACAGTCTATGCTTAATGATATCTGTTTAGGAGGCTGTGGAAATGAACGAAGAGCAACGCTTAGTGCAAAAACGATTACGTGTGTTGGAGCACGCACAGAAAACTGGCAACGTGCGGCGGTGATTGATATGGCCGATGCGGGCATATTCACGTTCCTCGGTGATAATGGCGACACTGCTTAATGGGATATGTATGGCACGCCCTGCCGGACCAACCCGGGATTCCTTATATTGAATACTCACCACGTCAGGCAGGTCCGGGGTGTTCTGCTGCCAAAGATCGGTCAGTTCCAGGTTATTACCTTCAAGATCAGGAAAGGCTTTGAATTTCACCGTACCGGTCGCAATCAGCCCAACAGAGAAAACCAGCATTGCCAAGGCGATACCGACAATCAGATAGCGAAATTGCATAACCCTTCCCTGTTTTATACAGACACAAATGAAACAAAACGCTAGAATAGCGTTCCAAAGATAGACTGATAGAAATATCTGGGGGCGACCTGGCTTCGACGTGGGTCGTGAAACTCTAGGTGCATGCCGAGCTGCAGATAACTCGTAAAACTGATTGCAAACTTTTAGTTGCCAACGACGACAACTACGCACTAGCAGCTTAAAAACCTAGCTTAGTGCCTTCCGCCCGAAGCATGCCCGTATGCGTCGGAGCCCGGGAGTCACCCTAAACGGGACCGCGGTGAAGCACGCCTGGTGTGGATCCGTTAAAACTTATCCAGGCTCGTTGCTGGTTTTCCCTGCCGACCGGGTAACCTTCAATTAAATTAATAGGACGGATAAGCATGTAGAGCCGAAAGCGAATCACTTGCGGACTCGGGTTCGATTCCCGACGCCTCCACCAATTGGTTGCCCCGGCATTTGCCGGGGCACACTCTTTGGAACATATCAATGAATACGCACAAACATCAACTTCTTATGGTGAGAAAGGTGTGGTTCACTTTGTCGAAATCATTGACGAAAAACGCAGTTGCAAAACCACGAAAACATTAAAGCCAGGGGCAATCAGCTTTGTATCTGGATCTCGTCAGCATTAAGTCTCGGAGTAAATATTGAAAAAGATAAATCTGGATGAAAAATTTGGCTTATTTGACAACTATTGGTCTCCACGAATAATAGGCGAACTGAATGGTCAGTATGTAAAATTGGCAAAGCTCAAAGGTGAAATGATTTGGCATACACACGAAGATGAAGATGAATTCTTTCAAGTTATCAAGGGCAGTATTGTCATCCATCTGAGGGATCAAAGTATCACTCTAAATGAAGGCGAGTGCTTCATAGTCCCCAAAGGAGTAGAACATAAGCCGGAAGCCGTTGAAGAAGCACACATTTTGTTATTTGAGCCAAAAGCAACAGCACACACAGGCACTGTCAAGAGCGAAATGACAGTAGAAATTGAGGATCAAGATTGGATATAGAGTAGAAAGAACCCCAACGTACGGCGGGTTCGATTCCCGCCGCCTCCACCCAGTATGCGGGCGACCGAAGCATGCCCCCGGTCAAACAGACGCGCGATCGCATTAAGAGACTCTCCTTCTTTCCAGCGATCCCACATCAGGGCCTTCTGCGCAACTGAATAATAAATCCTGGGTTTTCGTTTCATCAGCAACACTCCTTCTTCTAATCGAAGAGATTAAAGTGTTGCGTCAACCGATTGAATCCGCAGTCAGGAAGCAGCTATAGGATTAGTACAAATTTCAACGTTGCTTATAGCTACTCTCGGCCAGATGCGGACCTCAAGCAGTGACGCGCAGGGTTTTCGTTCAGTCTGCGTTTAGCGCCTCGCAAATCACGATATTGTCATCAGCAACACGCCGTATAGGTACAATTCCTTGCTGGTTGATTGACGTAATATCGTACTCAATGGTGGCGGAATTACAGTTCTCAAAAGTGAGTATTATCGTGCCATCTGAACTGGGTGGGTCGGTGTGTTGGATGTCGGTTGTGGTATCAAAAATACCACCAGAAACAATATCGATGTTCATCAGCACCTGGTTGCCTTCAATCGGACCCAGTGCAGTCAGCCACCGGTGTCCGGGGTCACCCAGGTTGGCTGTCACGCCTTCTGCTGGAAGTTCGGTGTCGTAGGTAAACCACGCGAGCGAAACAAAGCCCAGATCAGGGAATACGGTGATGAAGAATCCTTGTCCGTCTGTGTCAGGGTCATACCATGCATCATTCAGGCCAGCGTTGAGTGCAAACTCTGCTCCATCTTCCAGGGTGATGTCGGCGCAGCTGTAGTAGTTCTGATGGTTTAACTGGAAAACGGCAGGGCCAAGGGATTGCATAGGTAGCGGAACGGTCATTGTGTAGACACCGCCCTCAGGGGTAGGCATCATCGCCAGCTTGGTGCGGGTGGCGAAATCGTCGTAACTGATATAAACGTGGGTGGTCTGCGTATGCTGAACCGTCAGGTCGAAGGTGATTTCAATGTCGGTGCCGGCGAGATAAGTCGCCACTGATGCGCCCATCGGTTTCCCACCACAAGGGTCAATGGTCAGACCCGTATCCGGCGTCCGCGCCGGAGGATCCAGCAAGACAATATGCGCCTGTGCCGGCGATGATGCCAGCAGGGCAGACAGCAACACGATACTGGCAATTGAATCCTCGCCGATACTCCTGAGCCTACGCATAAACCCCTCTAGTTTCTTTGTGTCCGCTATTACTGTTAAGCATAGTAGCAAATGGCACAAATGCCAAAAAGACCATTGAGTCTCTCGACATGGTAGTTATCCAAGGTCTGCTCATGGTGCAATTTCAGTGATGCTTATAACCGGAGCCGGCCGAGGGTGTGTGAACACTATTTGTGGCTCATCATTTATGGGACGACACCTAACAAATGGGTCATTTAATCGCTTAATTCGGCCCGAAAAATCCTACTTTCTATCTCTTAATCTAATAAACATAGGACTATTTCCCACTTGAGATTTCTGGTTTTGAGTTTTCACACACCCTCGGCCAAGAGCAGACGTCCGTGTGCTACGTTGACGATAGGCGGCTGTTGACCTAAAGCAAACGTTGGGCCCAACGACAAGTGCGGGTCAGAAGATTCCCCACAGATACGAACTGGCAATCGATCTTTACTCGACGGGACTTTCAGGGTTCAATGTATGATCCGCATCTTCCCGGTGAACTGTGCAGCATGAGCCTATTTGAATTTGTAACCGTAATGATCTCAATGATCCTGGCATTGTGCCTGGGCCAGATATTGAGGAGCGCCTCATATCTTGCGAAGACGGAACGTGAAGTAGTCTTCTACCGTCCTTATGCACTCTGGTTGGTTTCTATCATGTTGATGGTAGTCAACCACTGGTGGTCTCTTTGGGATCTGCGAAACATTGATTGGAACTACGCGTCCTTTGTCTACATGCTTGTAGCGCCAACGCTTGTGACGTTCGCAGTAGGACTAATGGCGCCGGGTCGCACTGCAACAGGGCCGATCAACTTAGAAAGACACTTCTCGCGGATTCGCAGGCTGTTTTCGAAAACCCTTGTTGGCTACGTACTCGTGATGTGGTTTGACGGCCCGCTTTTCGCCGGGCAGGCCCCGTTTGGCATAGTCGGGTTAGTACATCCACCAATCATTGCCGCTATCCTCGTGCCGAGTTTTACCAATGACGCTCGTACAAACTCGATCGCCGCATCTGTGGCAATCGTAACAATGTTGGCTGTAATGACGGCACGATATTTCGGCGTGTAGATATTTGATAACCCATCAAAGATAAAT
>PVMK01117370.1_pt1 | contig 29736 bp, 19 predicted proteins | sample 1853481 | NCBI WGS metagenome assembly PVMK01 (sample SAMN08533507, study PRJNA380276) | Marine sediment metagenome, whole genome shotgun sequencing project.
CGGAGCACATGGAGGAGCTTACAATACCTAACCAAATTCGAGCTCAGTGGCAAACCATATTAGCCCTGGTATTGGGTGTGTTAATGATTGTGGGAGTCTGGTTAGCTCGTAGAATGTATCAAATTGGAAAACGATGATACTTATTAGAGGTAGATTGACGCCATCAAGAATTATTGACGGAGATCATTAGGTTTTCTGATAGCGAGATCGCTTTATGCCTGAGCTAAGAACAGAAGTTAAATCGTCTTTACACTGAACATGATATGCAACGATGTTATTAGCCCTAAGTATCTCAAGAAGTGATTTGGAAGAGTGTCGTCCGCCAAAACTAGCGGCATCGATAAGCACGGAAACAATTCGCAGACCGCGCCTTGACAACATGCGAACGCCTGTGGCAAAATCCTCGCGACTTGAGGGCGTTATTATGATTACGGTAGTGCCCCGTGGAAACACCTGACTCTCTGCATCCAAGACATCCTCGATTGACACTTGGCCAGCCGCTCGAATGACGGCTAAAGTTTCCAGAATTCGGTTAATCTGCCTCTCTCCACGATCAGGCTGTATAACTTCGTGTGCCTGCCCATATGCTAACAAACCCACTGCCCTATCAAGTCGTAAAAAGTGTTGAGCCAATGACGCGGCAACTGCAATCGTATATTCTTCAGTCGAATCTGGCAGCTTGTACTCTTCCTCGCTCCATCGCAGCCAAGCTGGCAATTCTCCCTGAACGATAGGCTCGGTACTTTGAGTTTCAGTTGCCACTCCCGAGAGGTGTGAAAAAATAGCCATATCGGGGACAATCCAAATGTCTGCCAAGGGATCTAACTCAAATTCTTTGACAATTAATCTGTTTCGGCGAGCAGTACTTGCCCAATGAATACGGCTAAAGCTATCTCCTGGAGCATAATCACGTACGCCGGCGGCGTTGGTTGTCACGTAATGGGTTCGCCGCCGAAGGGCATCTCCCCCTGGCAGCACGCCAATTGGCAATGCAAACTGATGAATGTCAAAGGTCATTGGGTAAACGACCACATTTTTGGTCAGCTCAAGATCCCGTTGCATGGGGAACAGGCCAAAAGGATCGCTCGTTCGAAGCTGCAACGGACCTAATCTGAAGCGGCCGCGCTGCTGGCTAATTGTCATTACCCGCCAGGTGAAACTCGCGCGAGAACCAAGACTATTTACTACTTTGCTTGAATAATGAGCCGGCAAGTTGGAATAATCGCGAATTTCTAGCCACAGTTTTGGAATGATGCTTTTGTTTCGGAGCGTAAATCGTTCTTCAAGCGGCCGACCAACTTGCGTTCGACGAGTTCGAGTGACTCTAGACAAATGAACCCATTTCATATTGCTCAAGGCCCAGGCAAAGGAAAGAATTAATAATAGGGCCAGCAAATATGTAATATTGAAAAAGATGTCTCGTCCAGTGGCCAAAGCTCCGGCAAGTGAAAGAATGCCGAGGATTATCACGCCAGTTCTGCGGTGTTTAAACATAGTTATGCTGTAACCTGGGCCCCTGGAACCGGAAGATTTTCCAGGATTTCTTGAACGATATTGACCGATGCTACATCTTTAATACGCGCGGCCGGACCGACAATTATCCGGTGGCTTAAAGCAGTTTCAGCAAGAGCTTTTATGTCATCGGGCAAGACAAAATCGCGTCCGAATATCGCTGCTCTTGCCTGAGATAAGCGGTAGATAGCCAATGCTCCACGCGAACTAGCACCAAGATATACATCAGGATGTATACGGGTTCTGCGGACAATTTCGACAATATACTCTTTTACACGGGAGTCTAAATATACTTCCTTGATCGCCTTCTGAGCGACAAGTAACTCATCTACGTCGACAACTGCTTCCAGTTCATCGATGGGATGTGTAAATTGCTGCCGATCCAAAATTTCTATTTCATCAGTTTTTGTCGGATAACCCAACTCGATTCGCAATAGAAATCTATCTAGTTGGGCTTCGGGTAAAGGAAACGTACCTTCGTATTCTATTGGATTCTGCGTAGCCAGGACCATGAAAGGTGGCTCCAAGAGATGAGTCACCCCGTCTACTGTAACTTGCCGTTCCTCCATCGCCTCCAATAATGCAGATTGTGTTTTAGGAGTCGCTCGATTGATTTCATCAGCTAGAACGATTTGGGCGTGAATCGGTCCGGCCCTAAATTCAAACTCTCTTGTCTTCTGATTAAACACCGAAACACCGGTCACATCAGTAGGCAACATGTCCGGGGTAAATTGGATACGTTGAAACTTACATCCTACGGATTTAGAGATTGATTTCGCCAGAACTGTTTTGCCAGTTCCTGGTACGTCTTCTATAAGGATGTGGCCCTGTCCGAGCAAACCCAATACCGTCAACTGGACGGATGAATGTTTGCCAACGATTACCCGTTCAATATTCTCTACTAATCGATTGGCAACAGATTGAACATCTGGCATTTTTGTACTCCTTTGGGCTTGTTTAACTTCTCTTACGATTTTGATCCGATTTGCTGGGCCAAATTTTCCACCTTATGGACAATTTCAATTGCTGGTTTGCTTTATTTTACGTTGCAGACGATTCGAAGCAAGCTAATTGATGTAATCTTGATATTTTTATCATCCTGCTTGGTTTGGTCCCCTCTGCAATCGCCAAAGAATAAATATTGTTTCTTTGATATGATTAGGTGTACCTAGAAGGTAAACCTTTACCATTATGGTATGCAGATGTCTAAGTCAAATAGTTACCTGGATGACATGTTTGCAGTTAAATTCAAAAAAAATATTTATACATTGGAATATCTGGTTCGTAATGTGAATAGTCTGGTTCGGTAATGGAGTATGAAATAATTTTTTTCATAGCTCGACTAGAACAAATGTGGTAAAATCAAGTGGTTATTATGCAGCCATTACCACGAGAAAAGCAGCAAGAGAAACCAGGAGTAATTTCGACATTGATGTCGGGTTTTGATCTGGTTACCCATCATTTATGGCTCATAATTCTACCGTTAATTCTAGATTTGTTTTACTGGCTCGGTCCACGATTGAGCATTGAGGATTTAGCTCAAGAAGCAGCAGAAGTAATACGTCTTGAACCTTCGCTGATAGAGATGCCTGAGCAGTTGATTCAGCTTTCTGCTCAAATAAACCTTTTTACAGCTCTTTCTGTTCCTTTGATAGGCGTACCTGCCTTAATGAGCGGACCAATACCAGAAAAGATACCGATTAACACTTCTATCTATCAAATTAGCGGGACATTTGAGTGGATACTGCTCTTTGCTGGCCTCAGCCTAGTGGGTCTTTATGTTGCTGTCTTTTATCTATCTTTGATTAGTAAGGCGATTCATGACAATAATAGCTGGCAAGGGAAGGAAATATGGCGACTGGCCAAGTCGACCGTTCAGAGTACATATCGGCTTATAGGCTTAGGATTGCTATTCTTAGTTGCGCTCATCACAATTTTGCTCCCCTTAATGCCGCTTGCCTTGTTATTAGGCTTTCTGAGTAATAGCCTGTTCATAATTGTAATGCTAATAGGATTTGCCGTGGTCGCCACGTATTTCTGTCTCGCTATACCAGGCATTATTTTTCGCGGAATGGCGCTGATACCTGCGATTTCTGAAAGCCTAAAACTCGTTCACAAGAACTTGTTGCCCACGGTCAATATATTAGTGGCGCTTTTACTGATCGGTAATGGTATGAGTCTTTTATGGCATTTGGCTGATGATGGCTCCTGGCTTACTTTGGTTAGCATAGCAGGACATGCCTTTATTGGAACTGCCCTTGTAGCAACATTTATTATTTATTATCGAAATCGATCCGAGGTTCTGCTTGAAGAACTTCGTTAAAGAGGAGAGTTAATGGCCAAGCCGCCAAAACGAGCAGTTGATTATGATGCTCACAGCATCCAGGTATTGAAAGGATTAGAAGCAGTACGCCGACGTCCAGGTATGTATGTCGGCGGGACTGATACCAAAGCCTTACATCATTTGGTTTACGAGATAGTTGATAACTCAATTGATGAAGCCTTAGCAGGTCGCTGTGACCTTATCAATGTGACGATTCATTCTGATTCAAGCGTAACAATCTCTGATAACGGAAGCGGGATTCCTGTCGGGAAGCACCCTTCAGAAAACGTTTCTGCGTTGCAGGTCGTCATGACGATGCTGCACGCCGGCGGTAAGTTTGACGAAGCGGCTTACAAGGTGTCAGGTGGTTTACATGGCGTTGGCGCTGCGGCGGTCAATGCTTTATCGGAATGGATGGAGGTCACGGTAAAGCGGAACGGTGGATTATACAAACAGCGATACGAAAAAGGCATTCCGGTTGCACCAGTTAAGAAAGTGAAAAGTGTGCCTAAATCTGACAAGGAAACGGGAACGTGGACTACTTTTAAGTTTGATGAAACCATCTTCACTGATGATGTGGATTACCGATTCGAGACACTTCTGAATCGTTTTCGCGAAATGGCCTTTGTTACAAAAGGCGTGTTTATAACGTTGCAAGATGAAAGACGTTCGCCGACCCGAGAAATGAGTTTTTATTTTGAAGGGGGTTTGAAATCTTTTGTTCGATATGTGAATCGTAATCGGAAGGTATTGCATGATCCGATTTATGCCCAGAAAGAGATCGATGCTACGGAGGTGGAAATAGCGATACAGTACACTGACAGCATTGCTACATCAGAGTTTGCCTTTGCCAATACTATCCATACACCGGATGGCGGTACTCATCTCACAGGTTTGCGCACTGCGATTACCAGAGTTATTAATAATTATTCTCGAAAGAATGGATTCTTAAAAGAAAAGGAAAGTAATTTTACCAGTGATGATACACGTGAGGGCGTAACAGCTGTAGTCAGCGTGAAACACCCGGACCCACAATTCGAAAGCCAAACAAAAGTGAAATTGATGAATGCTGAAGTTAGTGGGATTGTGTCATCGGTTGCCTCTGAAGCCTTCAGCGATTATCTGGAAGAAAACCCTAGAGATGCTAGGCGGATTGTTGAACACTGTCTCACTGCTTCACGAGCACGAAGAGCAGCAAGAAAGGCACGCGAATTGGTAATGCGCAAGAGTGCATTAGAGAGTTTAACTTTGCCCGGCAAGTTGGCGGATTGTTCGGAGCGCGATCCAGCCAAAGCGGAGCTCTATATCGTAGAGGGTGATTCGGCCGGTGGTTCTGCTAAGCAAGGACGCGATAGACATTTTCAAGCTATCTTGCCACTCAGGGGAAAAATTCTTAATACTGAACGTGCTCGTCTCGACAAGATTCTCAATAATAACGAAGTTAAGGCATTAATCTCAGCATTGGGCGTGGGTATTGGCGATGGCTTTGATCTTGGTAACTTGCGCTACGGCCGAGTCATCATTATGACTGATGCTGATGTGGATGGAAGCCATATTCGCACCCTACTGCTGACATTTTTCTTTCGCTACATGGTCGAACTGATAGAAAACGGACATTTGTATATTGCTCAACCCCCATTGTATTTAGTTACTTATGGAAAAGAGGAGCACTATACTTATACGGAAGCGGAAAATGCGGAACTAATGAAGCAGCTTCAGAAAAAGAAAATGAAATATACGCTGCAGCGCTATAAGGGTTTGGGCGAGATGAATCCAATTCAGCTTTGGGAAACGACTATGGATCCTGCCATTCGAACTTTACTCCAAGTCGCAATTGAAGATGCGGTTATGGCGGATCGCACATTTGATATGCTCATGGGTAGTGAAGTGGCTCCTCGGCGGCGTTTTATTACGACCCATGCAAATGAAGTTCGGAATCTCGACATTTAGGCAATGTGGGGTGGGGTAATGGACAATGGGTCACTCTTTTGAGTGGCCTTTTTTTAATATTGATAGTTGAATAATTAGCATCAACCTTGCGGGAACTGGACGGTATCGGACTATTCTTTAACCGCATTGTGGAAACTCGATAAAATCTCCATCAATTCTGGTGGGATATTCACAGTCATATTTTTCGCATAGTCATAAGTAGCTAAGACCGATTCGCCTTCGGCAATGAGGACATTGTCTTCGTTATGCATAATGCAGGTTAGATTGAAGCTCTTTTTGCCAATTCTTGTTACCAACAATTCAATATGCAGATGATCGCCAAGTCGAGCTGGACGTCGATAAGTGCAAGAGGTGCTGGCTAGAATAATTGGTAGATGTTTCACATCATTCAATTTCAGTGTTTCCATAAAAAACTTGGTACGCGCCGTCTCCATGTAGGTAAAATAGACAGAGCTATTTACATGTCCAAGGGCATCAATGTCTCGAAAGATAACTTCGACCGTGGTTGAAAAGTGTGGCTTGGTTTTTAACTTCATAAAATAGTCCTCATTGCAATTGATTGTCGTCAGAATGGTGATTATAGACCGAGCCAGCGGCAAATGTCACTGGCGCAGATTCGCTGAATAGGCATATTACATTCATTTGCCCTCCTAACGGTGACCGCTACAATCCAACTATGCCAACGAAAAGGGCATTTATCGCCATTGAACTGCCAGAAAATGTGCGTCTAGCGCTTTTTCAAGGGGGACAGGCACTTTCCGAACGTCTAAACTCGGACAGCGTAGTGCGTTGGGTTCCAAGTGAAAATCTGCATCTGACTCTAAGGTTCTTGGGGAAATCTGACCGTGGGCAATTAGAAGAGGTTGAGAAGGGAATCAATGATATCGCCCGCAGATCGACCGATTTTGAATTACTCATAGGGAAGCTCGGATGTTTCCCGAATCGACGGAAGCCTAGAATAATATGGATAGATCTAGGCGGTGATCTTGCGGCTTTGTCGCTGCTACAGCAGGAAATCGAAGAGATGCTATCTAATTTAGGTTGGTCGTCGGAATCACGTCGCTTTCACGCCCATATTACGCTTGGACGGGTGAAAAATAGCAAACAGGTCGTCAGTGCCAATTTTCCCTGGGAATCAACGCTTGACCCACTACAAATCCGGGTGAGCCATATTTCCTTGATTAGCAGTGACCTGCGCCCTTCTGGCGCCGTTTATTCAGTCCAGCACCGCAGTCAGCTGACTCTTCGTCCATAAAAAAAGTAATTCCTGGCTAATCTACCCAACGCTCCCGCCGAACCTCGATTACATTTGTTAGGCGCTCAAATTTACCTAGAATCCAGTTGAGCTGATCCAGACTAGATACCTCGGCGATCATGTTTATCGTAGAGACGCTATTTGAGGTTGTTGTCTTTGTCTTGACAAGATTTACGCTATGGCCTTTTAGTATATTAACAATATCATCCATGAGTCCCGGCCGACGAAAGGCCTTGATGATAATAGGGATGGGATAGGTCTCCTCATCAATACCCCATTCGACTTCAATCCATCGTTCCGGTTCCTTGGTGGCAATCAACTGGTGACATTCTTTTGTATGAATGGTTACCCCTCGTCCACGCGTAATGTATCCAAGGATAGGTTCAGGAGGAATGGGATTGCAGCAACCTGCGATTCTGGTATGTAACCCTGCGATTCCACGAACCGTAAGCTGTTTGTTCTCGGATTCTTTTTGAGGTTTTAACAGGAGTCGTAACTCATCATCGGGCCGCAGCTTTTGCTGCAAGGACGAAATAGCTCCACCTATCTGAGAGCTCTGAATGTCTCCGAAACCTACCAGTGCCAAAAATTGATCCGTTTCGTCGTGTTTAAGAGCTTCGGCTATATCCTGCAATGTGTATACATCGGATACACCGAGACGTTTTAACTCCCGGTTGACGACATCTCTACCCTGAGCGATATTCTCTTCTCGCTCTTGCTGCCGAAACCAACTTCGTATTTTGCTCCTCGTGCGAGTGCTACCGGTAAAGTTAAGGTTTTCATTCATCCAATCGCGGCTAGGTCCACCTTTTTTTGATGTGATGATGTCCACCTGATCACCTGACTTTAGCCGATAATCTAGGCTAACCATTTTTCCATTTATCCGAGCACCTCTACATCTATGACCTACTTCGGTGTGAATCGCATAGGCAAAATCTATAGGTGTCGAGCCAAAAGGTAAGTCGATTACATCCCCTCTCGGAGTAAATACATAGATTCGTTCTCCAAGTAGCTCATCTTGAAATGCTCCACTCACGTCAGAAATATCGTTTGATTCCTGCAACGTGCCCAATAGTTGGCGCAGCCAGTTTACATGTTGACTCATGGACTGATTGCTACGACGGCCCTCCTTGTACGCCCAATGGGCAGCAATTCCACGCTCCGCTTCATCGTCCATTTCCTGAGTTCTAATCTGCACTTCAAGCGCCTGTCCACTTTGGTCTACTACAGCTGTGTGCAAAGACTGATACCCGTTGGGTTTTGGGCGGGCAATATAATCATCAAACTCCTGAGGTATGGGTTTCCAAAGACTGTGGACAATGCCAAGTACTTGATAGCATGAGTATGGTTCATCAGTTTCAATGATGACCCTTAAAGCCCGGATATCGTAAATATTCTCGAAATTAAGTCCTTTGTCCAGCATTTTGCGGTAGATAGAGTAAATATGCTTGGGCCTGCCTGACACTTGGGCCTCAATATTAGCTTCCCGAAGTTTTTTCTCTAACAAATCGGCCGCAATTCGGATTCGACGGTCCCGCTCCACGCGACGTACAGAAATCAACTTCGCTATATCTCGATATCGATCGGGCTCTAAAAACCTAAATGCTAAATCCTCAAGTTCCCATTTTAGTTGCCAGATACCGAGCCGATTGGCTAAGGGAGCATGTATATCTCGGGCCTCTAGGGCAATTTGGATCTGATTTTCACGAGGAAGTTTGCTAGCTTTGCGTAAATCTTGAAGCCGATCGGCTAGATGAATTAATATTACCCTAGTATCTCCGTCGATAATTGTCAGAATTGCCCGGCGAATCGACTCAATCGACTTATCATCGCGTTCCGCGTCATGCTTATCGGTATATGGATCTAATTTGCCTAAAGCAACAAGAAGCTCGGCAACCTCGGCCCCAAAATGCCTGCGAATTTCAGCTTCAATACCGTTGGATTGAGATAACATGACATCGTGGAGCAGTCCAGCTGATAGTGTCGTCACTCCAACTTCTAATTCGCTGAGAGTGTGAGCTACAGCGATGTCGTGTTCAATGTAGAGTTCCCCTGACAGGCGGCGTCGCTCGCCATGCACTCCACGTGCATACTCAAATGTCTTTGTTATTTTTTCCTTGTCTTCGACTGTCGAGCCTGGAGGTAAATTCTCCAAGAGCTTCGATAGTGTGACAGTTTTAACTTGCGTCATGTTAAGAAACTACTTTCGTAAGTTGGCGCAAAAAAACAGGCGCTCCCTATTGTTGCAGGAGGCCTGGATTTTAGAGATGTTGAATAAAGGAAGTCTATCTAGGCAGGAGCGTCCCCTGCTAAATCATCCACTCCTGGCTCTGATTCAGCCGCTTGCCCCGAAGAAGCCTGAGCAGCATTAGGTCCATTCTTTTGAGCACTCCTGGCATCCTTCTGCTTGCCCTCATCTAGCACAATCCGAGCCCTTTCCTGGATTTCGTCAGACGACGTCTGGACTCGCGATTGAGTCTCAGAGACTGCTTCTCCAGCTTTTCTTTTATAGTCCGCAAACTGTTGTTCACCGGCCTGCCGCATTTCATCACTTTTTGTAGCTATCTGGGCCCGAGTCTCAGCACCCGACTGTGGTGCTAGGATCAAGGCAGTCGCTGCCCCAACCAACCCGCCAATTACAAACCCGGCCATAAACGCACCAATTTCAGCATCACTATCACTCATCTGTGTATCTCCTTGCCGCGGAATATCATTTCTAGCCCAATCGACTAGTCTGGTAAGTTCTTGTGAGGGTCACCGAATAGTGACTGCACTCCTCTCTTGACACCTACTACATAACTTTTAGCTTTGACCACAGGACTTACCACATTTGTGCTCACAAAGTTAGCAGTTCCTCTGACTGTTCCGATAGTCTCATTTGTTTGTTCCAATATAGGCTTAATCTCAAATTCGACTGTATTGACGAGCCGGATTAGCATAATTAACATCAGCATCAATATAACGCCAAATATGCAAGACTCAAGCGCCAGAGCTATGATAAACACATCCCGAATTGCTTCCAATTCTGCTGGAAATGTGCTGGCTAAAATTACTACGCCTACAGCGGTGGCCACACCCAATAGGACTAGTACAATCACCCCGATAACTACGTAGGCAGTTGGTACAGCTTCAGTTCTAGCTTCGGGCGGCGGCGGTTGTTCAACGTTCATGAGTTATCACAGTGATCTAAGTTTAGTATATCATCAATAATTGGCATTCACAATCGAGAATCAGGCCTCGCGCTCGCTCAAAAACCAGCTGCTAATCAAGGCCAGCCATGAACCAATGCTTGCAGAAAGGAGATGTACTGCTCCTAAGCTCAACATATTAGTGCCGAGTATTTCACCGATAAAGTGGCCAATGATAAACCCGACCCAGGCCGCTGACACGTATAATAACAATTTTCTGGGCCGGCCGCCTATGATTAAATGGAATCCAGCACCGTAGGCTGTTGCCAGCAGAAAACCCAATATGAGTCCAGAGGCCGTGGTACTCACACTATCGCCTGGTTGATAATGATTCCACCACCTAAACAAATTTCACCATTATAAAAAGTGACGCCTTGACCAGCAGTAATACCGAATACTGGTTGATCAAAAACGACCTCAGCAAGATCTGATTGGGTCATTTTGACGAATGCCGGCAAGGCCTCTGACCGGTAACGAATCTTGGCCTCCACATGAATTCCTTCTTGTGGTGCTTTACCCGATAGCCAATTTATCTTGTTTGCGAATAAGCGGGATTTTTTAACTTCCTCTCGAGAGCCAACGATCAGTGCATTACGTTTCACATCCTTTCCCGTAACAAACATCGGCTTTCCCATGGCAATCCCTAGTCCCTTTCTCTGTCCAATTGTGTATTTTGAAAGACCTTCATGTTGGCCGACGACAGCACCATTCACCGTTTCAATAGGTCCTGTTTGTAAACTCTGGTCGGAATGTTCACTTAAGAATCGTCGATAATCCCCATCAGCCAAAAAACACAGATCCATACTTTCACTTTTTTGGGCTACAGGCAGATTCAATTCCTGTGCTATCTCCCTAACCTGATCTTTCTTCAATTCCCCAATGGGAAATAACGTGCGCTCTAATTCATATTGGCCCAATACATGGAGCACATAAGATTGGTCCTTATTGAGGTCCTGAGCTCGGAGTAGTTGGTATTGCTGGCCGTTTCGCTTAATTCTAGCATAGTGACCGGTAGCTAAGTAGTCTGCGTCCACTGCCAAAGCCTGCTCCAATAAATAAGTAAAACGAATCGTTCGATTACATTCGATGCATGGATTAGGTGTTATCCCTAACTCATGATCTTTGACAAACGGCCGCACGACTACCTTATAGAAAATCTCCTGAGTATCCAGGACGTAAAAAGGAATATCTAGCTGTTGAGCAACGCTTCGGGCGTCCGCCATCTGATCGGGTGTACAACAACGGTTATGATTAACTCGTAGATCGCCAGCGGGCTCACTCCAGAGCCGCATCATCATACCAATTACTTCATGGCCTGCCTGAACAAGTAATGCGGCAGCGACGGAGCTATCCACACCACCACTCATAGCGACCACTACCCGCTTTGGTTCCGTCGATTCTAATTGATTACCTGGAATTGGATAAGAATACATGAATTTATAACTACGCAAAGACAGAATTTAGAGTACGTAACTTGTTAACGATGTCTGGCAAGACTTTAAGAACATAGTTGATATCATCAATCGTATTTTGTAGGCCTACAGTTAATCTAAGGCCACCCCGTGTCCACGCAGGTTCAAAGCCAAGGGCTTCAAGTACGGCTGATGGTTTAGGATCACCAGTAAGGCAGGCTGAACCACTACTGGCATAAATTCCGGCCACGTCAAGATGGCGTAGTAGGTCATTCCCTTCGATATTTCGAAAAACGAAACTAGCATTATGTGGCAATCTGTCGGTTGGGTGTCCGGATAGAAGAACGTCTCCATTAAATTCTTTTTGAACACCCTCTACTAGCGAATGGGTAAGACTAGCATAGTGTTCTATATTTGAATAGCGTTCCTCAACCGCAAGGCGTATCGCCTCAGCCGCTCCCGCAGCAAAGGCGACGTTTGATGTCCCTGAACGGCGACCATCCTCCTGGTTGCCCCCGGTCAATGATGAAACCAAATGAATTCCATTTCGAACGTATAAGATTCCGATACCCTTTGGACCGTAAAATTTATGAGGCGAAATACTCATAAGGTCGATGGGCAAAGAGTCCATTCTCCAGTCCTTCACAGAAATAGCTTGTATTGCATCAGTATGAAAGCATATCCCTTTTTGGTGTGCAATATGACCGATTTCTTCGTAAGGCTGAAATGTTCCTATTTCGTTATTGGCAGCCATTATAGTAATGAGGGCTGTATCCGGCCGAATGGCTGCTTCTAATTCAGCTAGGTCAATTTTTCCGAACCGGTCTACAGGCAAGACAGTTACCTCAAATCCAGCGATGTCGCGAAGTTGATAGGCCGTGTCTAGAACCGCTTTGTGCTCAATAGCACAGGTAATAAGATGATTACCTTTCGACGAGTCACGAGCTGCCCACATTATGCCACGAATGGCCAAATTGTCGCTCTCTGAGCCGCAACCTGTAAAAACAATTTCTTCCGGGAGACATTCTAGAGTTCTTGCGATCGAAGATCTTGCATTTTCCAGGCCAGAGCTTGCATTTTGACCGAAGCTATGGACAGAGGAAGGATTGCCATAGTACTCAGTTAGATATGGCAACATGGCATCAAGAACCTCTTCGCGAATCGGCGTGGTTGCGCCATGATCAAGGTATATCTGTTTTTTTCCCATGGTAAGCGCCTTCATTTGAATATTACATCTATAAGGGCACGATTATTGCCCTATTGGCTCCCAATCAAGGTATTCTAGCGGGTCGGACTAGAGCTAGCTACTGGCAAATCAACCACAAATGTTGTGCCTTCACTTTGCTTGCTCGTAACTTCGATTGTCCCACCGCAAGAATCCAACCCTTCTTTGACCATGTACAATCCCAATCCCGTTCCGGCAATGCCGCGCTCGACCGCAGTCTGTGCACGATAAAAACGGCGGAATAAGTTCGGAATCGCTTCCTCAGGTATACCGATGCCTTCATCGGCAATCTCGATTTTTACCTGATCGCCATCACGCCAAACTTCAACACAAATTTTTCCTGAGGGTGTAAAATTTATGCTGTTTTCGACCAGATTTTTAATTACCATATAAAGCGTATCTTCGTTTCCGATAACCATTGGAAGATTTGGCTGAATTTGCTGGGTAAATGTTAGTCCCTTTTCCGTTCCTCTATCGACTAATGGCGGTAATACTTGCTCCAGCACGATATCGAGATTAACTGACTCGTTAATGGCCGATTCGTTTTTCGCTTCCATCTTTGCAAGCTGGAGCATTTGTCGAACCAATTTTTGAAGGCGATCGCTCTCTCGCTCGATTACGCCAAGAAAACGACTGGCCTTGACTTCGTCGTCATCAGCCTTTCCTTCGCGCAATAATCTTGCATACATCAATATTGTCGCAAGCGGTGTCCTCAGCTCGTGGACGATATTGTGGAAGAAATCATCGCGCATTCGTTCAACTTCTCGAACTTGACGCAAATCACTAAAGACGAATATGAGTTCATCTATCTCCCCTCTACCCTTGTCAATAGCCGCACCACTGATCAGCACGGGGACATATTCTCCATTCCTTTGGGCAAGATCGCATGCCATCTGCGTTAGGAGACGATCTCCGGTAATAAGCTGATCAAAAAGATCTGAAAACTGACTTGGTTTTGTCTGCACAACTTGACTGGTTGATTTGCCTACTACTTCTTCTTCTGTCATTCCGATCATCATGCATACTGCGTCGTTTGCCGCCGTTATTTTTCCAGCACGTTCGACTGTTAGAAGGCCCTCAGACATGCTCGCAAAAATAGTTTCAATACGGCGCTTCTCAGCTAACGCCGCAGTGTGAAGTAAGGCATTCTCTATCGAAATTGCTAGCGGCCCGCTTATTGCTTGTAGCAGCCTCGAATCGTATTCATCGAAGTCGCCATTATGCTTATTTATAGCCTCGAGTACACCTATTACCCTTTGTTCAATTTTTAGGGGTACACAGAGGACGGAATGAGTCAGAAAACCAGTGTCACGGTCAACTTTGGACGAAAAACGGCGATCGGCGTAAGCATCATTTACGATAGCAGGCTTGCCATGGAGAGCGACCCATCCAGCAATACCTTGTCCGACGTTGAAACTAACAGGCGGCATATCCTGAAACGCGGGTCCCATTAATGCCTCAACAAAGACGATCTCTTTTCCTGAAGGATTTGCCAGCCCAATCGTGAGCGATTCCGCACCTAAGACTCGGCGAACAGCATCGGTGACCTGAGCGATTATTTCCTCTAGATTTAATGTTGAGGTTAATGAGGATCCTATATCTGAGATAATCCCGAATTCAACCTCTTGCTGATCTGACCGGTGCCTAAGTTGCGCTCGATCGAGAAAAATCGTCAGTTGTGCAGCTACGGATAGAAGAGAATGTTGGCTTCCTTCATCAATACGGTCTGATCTTGCCACACATAAAATACCGAGTGAACGAAAATGCGCTGGCGACTGCGGATAGGGTATCGGTATGGCAGTAACGGTTGGGCCCATAAACTCTATGTCCACATCAACCCAAGGGCCACTGGGTATGTCATTGACTTCAAACTGATATGGGCTGTCAGCAACTTGCACCATCTGCATGAATTCATGACCATTATGCCACCGAGATTGGGTTACCTGACCACCTGGTTCACAACTCCAAACGTCGATATGGCGACCAAATGGTGGCTGAAGGGCAATAAGAGTTGTTGAATAAGTGTGGCTGGCGATAGTTTGTGCCGCTGTTGCACATACACCGTGAGCATCGAAGACGCCATTCAACTCGACGATAAGATTCTCTAATATCTGCCGGGACGTGCTAATATTGAGCTGACTCGGACTATCGTTCATAATGAGTCAGTTATAGCTAGTGCCCTCGTTCTTTGCAAGAGTTACCTATAGCCTATTTTGTTTTTCAAGCGTCAAGTTGGTGTTGAATTGCCTTATGGATGGTCATAATCTGGATGTATTTGTCAGGCTATTCTTGCCACTTAGTAAGGCATTTTGATATTATTAAATTTTGGCTGACACAAATCGTCAATAATGGTAAATTCTGGTGTGTGCGATTAGACTTTTTAACACTGTTGCTATCAGCTGTTAAAAGCAAACCTTACGATTTCGCGCCCCGCAAAAATAAGGAGTAAGAATGACGTACATTGAATCTATTTATGGTCGAGAAGTGCTTGATTCGCGTGGTAATCCAACAGTCGAAGTGGAAGTTGTACTATCAGATGGAGCGACCGGTCGAGCAATCGTGCCGTCCGGTGCTTCAACCGGAATTCATGAAGCCTTAGAAAAGCGAGATGGAGACGAGAATCGTTATTTGGGAAAAGGAGTAATGAATGCCGTATCGGCGATTAATGATGAAATTGCTGATGCCCTGCTTGATTGGGACGCAACAAACCAGGTTGGTATCGATGAGGCGCTGATCGAACTTGATGGCACTGAGAATAAGGGCCGATTGGGGGCCAACGCCATTCTCGGGGTTAGTCTCGCAGTTGCGAAGGCGGCCGCGGAAAGCGTTCATCTCCCTTTATATCGGTATCTAGGTGGTGTATCCGCTCGGACATTGCCAGTTCCCATGATGAATATCATGAATGGTGGCAAGCATGCTGCAGGCTCGACAGATTTGCAAGAGTTCATGATCATGCCAGTAGGGGCTCCTAATTTCAAGGAAGCCGTTCGTTGGGGTGTCGAGATATATCATAGTTTGAAGAAATTGTTAGGGAAGAAAGGATTCGGAACGACTGTAGGTGATGAAGGTGGCTTTGCACCTAAATTGTCTGCCAACCAAGAGGCTCTTGAATTAATTATCGAGGCAGCTGAAATAGCAGGTTACTCAATGGGTTCCCAGATCATGTTGGCGATGGATCCGGCGGCGAGTGAGTTTTATCACGATGGTAAATATCACCTGACGACGGAAGGCAAAGTGCTCTCTGGGGCTGAAATGGTCGAATTCTATGCTCAATGGGTAGAGCGATATCCAATAATTTCTATTGAAGACGGGTTGCACGAAGACGACTGGGAAAGTTGGTCCTTGATGATGGAACGGTTAGGTGATCGGATACAAATTGTCGGTGACGATTTGTTGGTGACAAATGTTAAGAGGATCGACAAAGCTTTTGAATTGCAAGCGGCAAATAGTCTGTTATGTAAAGTAAATCAAATCGGGACGCTCACGGAGGCGATCGCTGCCGTAGATCTGGTTCAGCGCCGTGGCTGGACGGCCGTCGTATCTCACCGCAGCGGCGAGACAGAAGACACGACAATTGCCGATCTGGTCGTGGCTTTAAACGCTGGTCAAATAAAAACCGGCGCACCTGCAAGGTCAGATAGGGTAGCAAAGTACAACCAATTGCTGCGTATTGATGATGAACTTGGAGATTCAGCCATCTACCCGGGGATGGGGGCCTTCACCCAACTGAATAATTAGTTGGCTTCTTATTCATAGAGCTTTTGTCTCAATTAAGTTGTAGGAATGAGGTTGAGTGCAACTCGATTTAATATGCAGGAGTAATTGCGATGAAGACTATACTAGTGTTACGGCATGCAAAATCGAGCTGGGCCAATAATCAGCTTGCAGACCATGATAGACCCCTAAAAGGACGAGGCAAACGTGATGCTCCTCGTATGGGACAATTGATAAGAAGTCACAATCTTGTCCCAGACTTGATTATTTCATCCTCAGCGCGAAGAGCCGCGTCTACTGCCCAACTGGTTGCTCGCGAATGTGGCTATGAATCGGAAATTAAGGTCACCAGAGAATTCTATCACGCAGGGTCTGAAACATATCTTGAGCATATAGCTTTTCTTCCCAGAGAAATAAACGTCGTGATGGTCGTTGGGCATAATCCTGGAGTCGAGGAACTTGTAGGGGAATTTTCTAGTTCATGGCAGCGAATGCCAACCGCGGCCTTGGCTGAAATTCGATTGGATCTCGATAATTGGAGTGAACTGGATGAAGATTCTAAAGGAGAATTAGTAAATCTTTGGCTTCCTCGCGAGCTTGATCAATATTCGTGATAAAGGAGGTTTATTGACGATACTCATATGGCTTGACTTTTTCTCTGGTTTCGTATAGACGGCTAAAACTTTTGTTATGGCCTACCCACTGTCCGACCAGGCCAATACGTAGAGCGTATGCAGGGGATCCTTCCCCGGCGATGTCCTGGAAAATTTCGCGTTCCACCAATCTGTTGAGGGCCAGAGTAACCGAGGATGGTTCGATATGGATGTTGTACTGTTGTAGCAGCTGGACAAGCTCTGCTGGTCTAAATGGACGCTCTGCCACTGGCAATCGTGAAGTAGCTACTAGAAGAGCTCTTTCAGCGTGACTTGATCGTTGCCAAAGGTAGGCAAAATGCACTTCTCCCAAACGCAACATTTCATCCAATGCGGCGTTGACATCTGAGATGGTAATATAACCTCTGCCTTGTTTGTTCGCCCGATTGATCAGCGTATAACAAACGAGTTGCAAAAAGTAGGGATGTCCGGCGGTTACTCGTAATATTTTATCGATTGCCAAGTCATCATAATCGATATTTGGAGCTACTGGGTTACGAATCAGGTGCTTAGCAGCCGTATCACTCAAGAAGCTGATATGTTTGTATAATGCTGCATTAAACAAGACAGACCAATAGTCAGAACTCATTTCCTCTAGACGATGCGTACCTGAAAAAATAAATCCGAGACTCTCTTCATGTTGCATTAAGTGTCGAAAGTATGTGAATAGGGTTGCAGGTAAAATTCCATCGTAGACGAGATTTTCAAACGCCTCAAATTCATCAAAAATCAATAGAATTGTTGTGTCGACCGGAAGTATGTCTCTTACAGATTTCAGAAACTGGCGTTGAAATCTTCCTGTTGTGTCAATCTGCCACCAGTTGGGTTCGGGGACTAGAATTTCATACCCTTTATTTACGAGGGCGTCCGATATACTCCAGGCCAAGTCGTGAAATAACGAGGGCATACCAGGAGTTACTCCAAGGGACTGGCAGTCAATATAAACTGAAAAAATATCTTCTGGAAGTCTCTTATCAAGCTGTAACAATGCTGAGGTCTTGCCTGTTCTCCGCTGACCAATCAAGGTTAGCACATTTCTTCGCTTGCTATGACCAATGTTATTAGAAACGAAATCAAACAAATCCCTGCGGCCGAAGAAAACTTGACTGTCTTTTCGAAGCGGCATTCCAGGTGAGTACGGATTAGTAATCGGCTTGAAAACCCCCTTTTTCGGAAGGAGGCTAACCAGATCGGCGAAAGCAATCAGACGATTTTCTCCATTTTCGTCGTGGTATTTAATGCTGAACACAGTGCGAAAACTTTCTTCAACTCTTGGAGTTACGATGAATTGAAACTGTTGGTCGCGTCCAGGTGGGAGAATGGGCAACTCTTCCGCTTGGCTTACAATTTTATAGTCAGTACTATCTTGTAACTCAATCACTATTTGTTCGGCGGGTGCACGCCCTACATTTGCTACGGAAATAGCAACCACCGTTTGGCTGTCAGGCACAAGCTGTCGCGTAATCAAAGTGGTGGTGAGCTGTGCTTTTCCTTCCAATTCTTCCACTTTGGCTCGAACGAGTCCGATCCAACGGTCAATCAAGGAGCGCGTTAATACATTTTCAATCCTAATTGGCCAATATCTTGAGCGGTACTTCACTTGTCTTAATAGCCCAATGGTTTCGTTGAGGTAGATTATCTTGTCAACTGCCAAATCTACACGCTCACTATCGCGAAGGGTCCCAACGACAGGCAACAATTCTGCTATCGATTCCGAAGGATAATCTCTTTGCTGCCGAAGATCTACCAATTCTGACAGCTGCGGCCGTAACAGACTTAATTCTGTGATTGAAGGCGCCGCAAACAGTGCTTGACCCACATAATAGGTCCCCGACCAATTTTCCAATTGATCCCAAACTGGCGACAAATCCTTGGCTTCCTCAAGCGCTGTCCCAATGATAGGCAATGCGGATCCGGGCTGGGCAGTTAATAAGTACAGACCATCGGTCAGATTAGCCAGAACTTCGTCTCCCTCACCTCGAGCACGATTAGCAAGGTTAAGAAGAAAGTCAGGCGAACCGCCCGTATGGTAATATTCTGCTTCTAACCTTATCAAAGTCGACGTTGGATCCTGCTGAACTCGCTGGTAAAAACGACGAACCCGAGCTGCTGGCGAACTGGACTGGCGTAAGTAGAATGCAGTTCCACCCGCTACGATCAATAATGCTATTAGCCCAATCGAGATACTAGTCAATAGTGAAGAGGTAGAGACAGGGGGTGGCCCGGCGGCCGGCTCCAATACCCCCTGGTGAGTTCCGTCATCATACAGAAACCTAAATCGTACATTCTGTGCGCCTCTAGCAGGATCGATTGACCAGAAAAGGGAATCATTTCCACTAAAGGCGACTTTCTGCCCAGCATCAAACCATCTCTCAGTACCTTCATCGTATAACTCAAGATTAACAGTAACAAGATCATTCTCAACATCGATTACCGAGACCGCAATACTATAGTTTCCTTGTTCTACTTCGATTTGTGAATTGACCAACATTGGCGGGCTGTTTGATTTAGAGTTAAAAAGTTGAAGAATGCCAGTATCGGTTACAGCGACGAGTTCCGCGGGTGATGCCGGTAAGCTTTGCAACGCCGATAGATGAAAGACTTCACTTGCGACATTTAGATTATCCCAAACATCTTTTCCATCGGCGGTCACCAATTTTATCACACCGTTACGATCGCCTACGGCAAGATCGGGCCTAACATCTCCATCCAGATCACCCCAATAGATGGATGAAGTTCGACCGAATTCTTTGATTCGCCATATGACTTCGCCATCAAAGTTGACATTCAGTATCTCCTGTTCATCAGTAGTAACGTATAGTGAATTACCCCCCGTAAGCATCTCTGATACCGAACCATCCAAGGGCATCTCCCAAAGCTGGACTCCGCGTGTGGAGAATCCATGTAAGCTGCCATCTTCTAAGCTAATGATTAATCGAGGTAGGGCCTTCTCCTCTTGAGTTAACTGCGCGATCCCTGTAATTTCGCTGAGAAAGCTTGTTATTCTGGTGACGGCTGAACCCTTATTATTAAGGCGAAAAATCGTATTTGTGGCGGTCCCTGCAAATATCTCATTTCCTCTAGAGCTTTCCACCATGGAAAGTTGATCAACGCTTGCATTAAGCGTTGTTCTCCAGATTTCAATGCCCTTAATCGAATAGGCAACTAACTGGCCATCGGTTGTGCCTACGACCAATTCAGGAGGACCACTCTGATTGATATCAGCGACGAGAAAGCTGGCTATAGGAGCCTCTAATAGCAATTCTATCTGCGGCCGACCATCTGGGCGGAGCACTGTTATTTGCCCTGATGGAGAAGCTATGTTGCCTTCTCTATCTTGAATAGTATTATGCACAGAGATGATAAATGGTTCCTGGTCAGAGCCAGACTTGACAATTGCGAGATCACTAACGATGCCTCCCAATTCACTTACCCAGAGAACGCTACCATCGTTACGAACTGCGTGCACCATTCCGTCGGATGTGCCGATCAATATTTCTTGGCTCCCGTCCAGATCGATATCGTGGATGAGGACTGATTGGGGTTCGGCTCCCAATCGGTAATTCCAGGCTTCAAAGTATTCTCTTGCCCCAACGCCAGGATTGACGAGCTCAAGTGTAGCAAAACCAGCTAGAACCAATTCGCCGAGACCATCGTTATTGATGTCAACTATCTGGCTTAGCCCAGCAATGTCAGCGTCGTCAAATAAGTGTTCCAGACGCCGGCCACTTTCGTCAAGGAGGATGATGTCCACCGATTCGGCAGTTCCAGGAGTTGGTCCGAGCAATACAGCAAATATCGGCAAATTTCCCGAAGCCGATGTTGATATGACAGATGAGATCGCTAATATCGGCCGAGATGCTGCCTGATCAAGTGTTTGGGTCCAGTATCTTTGTCCATTTTCATCATAGGCAATCACAGTTCCAGCTTCCGTTCCTATAATGAGCGCTGGACCTTCTCCAAGTTGGGCAACTGTCATGGTCGTTACTGGCTTATTAGGCGATCGAAATGGCCAGCGACGCTCGCCGTTAGCAGTGTAGAGATATACTCGGTCAAGCGTTGTAGCTAAGGCTATTTCTAGCGGTTTAGTTGGATCAAACTCGATAAGCTCCATAGCTCGCACAGAACCGCTGTTCGATCGTTCCCATAAAGGTTCACCTTCCTCACCCAGCACGATAAGTTTGCTGAAACCAGCATCACTTAAATAACTGAAGACGATTTCTGAAGTCCCGTCTCGCCGTAAATCTGCAACTGCAAGCTTGGGGTTCGCTTCCTGTGCCGGCGGATCCGAAAATTGAAATTCGGTTACAATTTGTCCGAGGCTATTAAACCGAAAGAGCCCCCCGTCACTCAAGGCCACAAGTATGTCATTAGTTTCTGAGTCGGCAAAAAAGTATTCGGAAATAGCCTCTGGGGACGAACGAAGTGGCCTTTGCCAAATTAGGTTGCCGTTGCGGTCAAGCAGTATGATGTGACCCTCCGTACCGACAACTATTTCGTCGCTATTATCAATGCGGTCTAGAAGATCGGCCGAAATAACAACTTCAATCGAATCGTCAGTTTGAAAGGGAGAATCCCAAAGAGGCCGGCCATCGGCCCCAACAAGCATAAGCTGAGAATCTTCAGCAACGATTAAAAATTCACCTAGATGATCTTGATCAATATCAACGATTGATAATTTGCTTAGGCGCCCAGGCGCGTCATAGCGCCAATAAACGGGATTTGTTGACTGGGCCACAGAGACTTGAGGCGAAAACTGGAGCAAGACAAGCAATGCCAAAAGAGCGGATACGGGTATTGTCTTGAGAAATTTTTTCATTTACCGTTTTGAGGCCAGCTAGGTAGGTTTGCGCAATGCATAACCTACACCACGCTCACTTACAATCCAAGGGCCAAACTGGCCTAATGCGCGCCTCAATCGCTTAATGAGGGTTTTGAGTCGATCGGGATCATCTACCAGTGAATCCCCCCAGACAGCCTTCTCCAGATCGTTACCTGGCACAACGTGACCTGGCTGCTGACCAAGTCGCACAAGCAGGTCAAATTGCGAAGTAGTCAGGCTGAGTTCATCATTGTTAGCAAGTACTTTATGGCGCTGCAAATCAATAGCTATTGGCCCGAATTGAATCAACCCAGCTATATTCTGGCGACGAACAAATCGCTGAAGTAACTCGCTTGTATAGCTATATCTTTCCTTCTCATATTCTATTAGGCATTGCTGTTCGAGTTGCCTTAAGGTGTCGATCGGGCCGTCTGCGATCGCTAAACTATATTGTTCTTCAGGTGATAAATTTCGCCATAAGTATCCTAGATGTGATTCCGCTTCTATTTCTACTGGAGGGTCCAACCATTCGCTTATGCTTAGCTCAGAGCCGACCTGGCCTAAACTTATCGAGCGAAAAGCATGGTAACCAGCGATATGCAAATAACATGGGTGAGGTCCAACAAGGTTGAGAATGTAATCGCGTAGATCTTTTCTAAATTCGATCCCAGTGCTTTCCAAACGCCTGATCAGTAGGTCATCGGCTTCTTCAATTGAGAATAAACCAAGGGATACCGTGACAAAGATGTTGAAAAATGGCGAGCTTAGAATCTCTTCGTCGGCGGTGATGGCAAATAGCGGACGTTGGCTAGCCGTTAAATAGGCTAATCCATACTTGGTAGTCAATCCACGGAGACGAGCAAAAAAATATGGTGTAAGTCGTTCGTTGGCTGCGAGGAGCTCAAACTCGTCAAGTAAGACGACGATTGTTATACCAGCACGCTGAATCGTGTTAAGCACGCGGTCGAGGGAACGATAGGTTCCAGGACGTTGGACAGATTCCAGGGCAATAGGGGCCGAGGAAGCGGCATCCATAATGCTCGTAAGCAGGGCTTCGTATACTTCTTCGGGCGGAGAACCTCCTAACTCCTGGCAATCCACGAGAGCAAAAATCGCTTCTTGGGGCGATAAATCATATTGAACACGTACGGCCGGGCGACACAATTGCAATAACAAGGAGCTTTTACCGATTCTTCGAGGGCCGATGATAGACACGCTCTGTCCGTTACGACAAAGGCCTAATATTTGACCTATTTCGTTTAGCCGGCCATGGAATTCCTCAGCCCTTCTAATGGCTCCTCGATGGAAAAATGGGTTGTCGATACTCATGATCTTATCTTATTCAGGATTAGTGATTTGTGTAGATGGTCTCGAATTACGGCTAATATCCAGAAGAGTAAAATCCATCTAGTAATCGTTGATAAATTGGTATATGGTCTGCATGACGGTTGCCGGCATGACATCATATTCAGTCTGGAAAGGCTTTGTCTTGCGGCTTCTGCTGATGTGTAGGTAAGACCTTGCCCGGGTAATGCCCACATACAAGAGGCGTAATCTTTCGCTAATCAATTCGATATGAGCAGATTCCGTTGCCGATCGATTACTAAATTTGTTTTCTGATCCATTCATGAGTAATTGGAATTGGGCGGTCATCTCGGCAACAGGATCTGCACCCAAGATTCCTTCGTCTCCCATGAAAGGCGCGTCGAGATTACTGGGGATCCATCTGCCTTCAATGCCGACTAAGAAAACACCATCCCACTCCATTCCTTTTGCACTGTGTTGAGTTGCCAATGTTATTCGGCCAGGAGATGGTTGATAACCGAATTCTATTGGCCCAGAAAGTTTTAATGGTAATCGTCCCGAAGCAAGCTCGTAAAGCTGCGCCGAAAATTCAGGCAGACGCCATTCAGGATGGATGTCGCGCCATCTTCCTATCATTAGAGCAATTTGATACGCTGCTGCAAGATCGGCTTCGCCGCCAGCAGGTTCCTCTCGGTTATCTTGTGATAACAACAGGTCACTTAATGCCAATACCATATCATCTGCTGGCAATGTTCTCAATTCTAGACAACTGTTTAGCAATTCAGCAAATTGACTTAGATAGTTCAGTTCGCTTGGGGTTGCTATATTGATTGGTAGCGACTGCTCAATATCTCCGTCTTCCTTTGGAAAGATAAACTGCTCCGGAGCATGAATGCTACGAAGCAGCGTGCTTATACGATGCGTATCTATTTCTTCAGAAACAGATGGGTGTCTGAATTCAAGTAACGCTTCGTGGGCGCGTAATATATTCCTAGTGCCAAGGGGTGAAGCTAGAATGGCAAGAATTGCTTGAATTGTAGACGCAATCTCCCTTACTCGCTTTCCACCCCTGAGGAGATCATCATACGCAGCATCAAGATTATCGAGGTGAGCCGCTACTTTATGGCCAATCCTGTTCGTGGGCACCAATATAGCCACCGTGCGCAAAGGATTATCTTGGCTATACCTGTGGGCCTGCACGGCAATTGTAGGTAATTCATCCTCTTCTAGATTGCCAAATACTCGGATCTCGATCTTTGCTTCTTCATCGGGAGGATTAGGTTGGCTGTCACCTGGTGGAACTGGCAGGATATCTTGCTCATAAAAGGTTGAGTATCTGACCTCTTCCACTGGATGGTCCGTGATAGTCCAATGCAACATCGTATTGGCAGCTTCATATATTCTTCTGGCTGATCTGCCGGAGTGGGGCAATGGCCGGCTCACCACATCTGTTTGAGCCAAAAAATCACTGAAGTAACTTGGATGCGCAGCAGTAAATGAACTGGTGATGGCCTGATTCGGATCACCGGCTCTGACCCAATTGCCATCAGGGCCGGTCAATGAAGAAAGTAATATCTCTTGCAAAGGGACACTATCTTGCGCTTCGTCCTCAAGAACAATCGGCCACCTTTGACGATATGTTTGGGCGGCATCTGGAAAAGTCTCTAAGATATTACTTGCCTGCCAAATTATGTCGTTAAAATCTAGGGCTCCCACCCGGCTGAGTGCCACTTGATAACGATGGTATATTCCAGTCATCATCCAAAGAAATGTTCGGCCGAACACGGATTCCTCAAAAAGATCAGATCCTTGAGTCGGATTATTATAGATCTCGTCTAATTGGCTAAGGATGGCATTTGGTTCGAATCGCTGATTCTTGGCGATGCTAATCAGTGATTTTGCCGTCTTTTCTGTTACATCACGCCATCGTACCAGTGTAGGTGGATTATCGTCCGCTACGAATTGTAACCAATAGTCTCGATTTGCCATGATCCAGCTGTCAACAGCAGCTGATAAATAGGCACTTGACTGGGCTTCATCGGCAACGATAAGTTCTTCCATTTCGCCACCAAACTCGCCAGTTGAGGTTTTTACTATATCAAGAGCCAAACTATGTAACGTTCGAACATCAAAGCCTATCAAAGGTAGATCAAGATCTTTGAGTCGAGCTCGAATTCGGTTTCGAAACGTTTCCACACTACTATTCAGATAGGTAACAATCAATATTTGCTGATTATGATCAACAGCAATGAAGCCTTTGGCGATCAAATGAGCTGCAAGCAAAGAAAGTATGAACGTTTTTCCACTGCCCGGAACAGCGCTGATCGCCATTCGTCCACCGGTATATTTTAGGATCTCAGCTTGGGGTAGTCGCAGTGCCATAATCGCTAGTATACCAGATGATTAAGCGACTATGCCCCTTATTAGGAAGTGGTATGATTATGGTCTAATGAACGGGAAATTATGGTCTTTGGTCACCTTTGTTGCTGTGTCTCTACAGCTCTGGCCTGCACAGGTCGTTTCCCACTCACTTCCGGATCCTCGCTTCGGCATAACCGAAGCTTTTTGGCAGCCTGAAGAAGCAGCGGAACTTGGGGTGGGTTGGGAACGAATCCTATTTTACTGGCGCGAGTTGCAGCCCAATGGTCCTGATGACTGGAATACGCTTCATGTGCGCGAAGAATGGCTTGATGAGGCTGATGCTCGAGGTCGCACGGTCGTTGGACTACTGAAAAATACAGCCCCGTGGGCTTCTGAAGATGGCACTGAAGCGGGGTTACCAAAGGGTTTGTATTTAGACATAGATAATCCGGAAAATCTCTGGGCCTTTTTCGTCCGACGAACCGCAAACTACTATAGTGTGCGGGGCGTGACAAACTGGATTATTTGGAACGAACCCGAGATCAAGCCTGGAGTGTATGGATACGAGTTTGCTGGTGACACATCCGACTACTACCAACTTGTAAAAGTTGCTTACAAGGTAATCAAGGCGGAACAGCCGGATGCAGTGGTTCATCTCGCTGGATTAACCTGGTGGCACGATCAGTCATTTCTTGACCGCTTTATTTCCCGGGCAATTAACGATCCTGAAGCAAAGGAAAACAGCTATTTTTTTGATGTCATCTCACTACATGTCTACTTTCGAACCGAGTCGATTCCGCTAGTCCTGAATGCCGTCAAACGCATTCAGGCTAAGTATGGCCTAGATAAGCCTATATGGATAAATGAAACGAATGCGCCGCCAAATCGAGATCCACAATGGCCAGTGAATCGACCTAACTTCGAGATTGATCTTGAGCAACAGGCTTGGTTTATTGTTCAAGCTTTTGCTTTGGGATTCGCCTCAGGAGCCGAAAGCATTAGCGTTTATAAATTAATTGATATTCATTTAGCGCCGGGGGATGAGTCATTTGGCCTTTTAAGACCTGACTTAAGTCGAAGACCTGCGTTTGAGGCTTACAAGACTGCAGCAATGACAATGCATCAGTTTACTGAGACGCGTCTAGAAAAAACCGACGCTTACTTTCAGGTCGTATTTGAGCGGCCTCAAGGAACTACGCGAATCTTATGGACAAGGACACCCAAAAGCGTCACATTATCAATTCCGGCCATTAGCCATGGAGCAACAGTGTTCAATGCCGCTGGCCAGCAATCCCATATTTATGCAAACCAGGGAAAGTATTTAATTCAGTTGGATGGTGCACGCTGTAGTAGCGAATGTCTTGTGGGAGGACCACCACTTATTCTTATGGAACCACATCCGGGCTATTCGCCCAAGCTGCAATTGATAGAAGAGAAGCTGATGAAGTTTTTGGCGAGAAGCTCTGAAGAATTCATACCGAAAATTGATGCTGATATTAGATTAACACCCATCGTTGATTTTGCTCATCTAGAACAAGATAAGCTGATTGTCCACTCTAAGAATCTTATTATGCCGACGCTATCTCCAAGAACAACTGGAGGGGCAACTGATATTCAATTAGGGAACGAGGAGCCTGTCAGAGCTCTTGAAGCAATTAATGCAGAGCCACTTCTCTCAGTTGAGTCAAATGCGACCAATGATATTGAACAAGCCAAATCAAGTTGGATGTTGTGGCCGAGTTCAGTATTGTTGGCCGTCATGGCCGCTACCGGATTGATTGTACTAATTAGAGGTAAATTGAAAGAGAACGTTTCGTGACCGAACTAATTGGTAAAGCTTTAGGCAAATATCAAGTGATCACTCGGGTCGGACGAGGTGGTATGGCTCGCGTGTACAAAGCCTACCAAAGTAGTCTGGACAGATATGTTGCGATAAAAGTTTTGCACTCGCATCTCGCTGAAGATCAAGACTTTGTAGATCGATTTGAGCAAGAAGCAACTGCTGTGGCTCGATTGCGCCATCCCAATATTGTGCAGGTCTACGATTATGATATGGACAATGACCTTTACTACATTGCCATGGAGTTCGTCGAAGGGCCCACGTTGAAGGCAGAATTGAGCGAACGAGCGAAACGTGTGAAGCAGGAAAGCGGTCATGTCTTCACAGTTGATGAGATTGCACGGATCATTTCAACCCTTGCAGATGCGATAGATTACGCCCATTCCAGAGGAATGATCCATCGCGATCTCAAGCCAGCCAATATCATGTTTACGGTTGATGGCCAAATTCTGCTGACTGATTTTGGCTTGGCTCGAATGGTTTTTGCGAGTCGTCACTCTCAAACGGGTGCCCTGTCAGGCACACCGGCATACATGGCCCCCGAACAGGTCCAAGGAGGGCACGTTGATGAGCGATCAGACGTTTATTCTCTTGGGATAATCCTTTACGAGCTCCTCACCGGTCACGTTCCTTTTCAGGCCGATACACCTTACGCTATCATGACAATGCATGTGACTAATGAGGTCCCACCTTTAAAGTCCCATCATCCAGAATTGCCGTCAGCTGTGGAACTCGTTGTGCTGCAAGCTCTCAGCAAAGATCCAGAGAGTCGCTATCAGTCTGCGGGCGAACTGGCGGGAGCCCTTCAAGATGGCGTGGGCGTTCACATTTACTCAGCACCAACTGGAAGCGTTGTCGCTCCGATTGCTACCCTAGCCGACAGCCAGGAAATGATGCCCATCTCGACGCATATTGGGTCATCGGTGTCCGCACTCGCATCTCTGACATCACCATACCGTGGATTGTACGCTTTTCGAGAAGAGGACTCTCCCTATTTTTTCGGCCGTGAGTCCTTCACCGATCGACTATTTACAACTGTCCAGGATCAGGCTATGGCCGCCGTAATTGGGCCTTCAGGAAGTGGAAAATCTTCCGTTGTTTACGCCGGTCTGATTCCAAGGTTGCGCGAGAATGAAGATGGCCATTGGACCATAGTGGAGATGCGACCAGGTAGCCATCCGTTTCAATCTCTTGCAGGGGCATTGGTTGAGCTACTCGATGGAGAATTGACCGATACAGAGAGGCTTATTGAGACTAAAAAATTGGCTTCTGCCCTCGCGGATGAACAAGTCGGTCTGACGGATGTGCTGACCCGGATAGCCAGCAAGAATGAAAATGACGGGCACCAACTGTTAGTAATTGACCAATTTGAAGAGCTTTACACGTTATGCAATGAAGAAACAACGCAACATCTATTTCCGACCATCTTATTTGAGGCGATTAGAGATACAAGGAAACGTCAGGACCTGGAATTGACATTAGTGCTCACACTAAGAGCCGATTTCATGGGACAAGCACTTACCGATCGGCCGTTTGCAGATGCCCTGCAAGATGCAGACGTCAAATTAGGCCCCATGACCCGTGCAGAACTTGGAAGAGCGATCGAAAGCCCTGCGGCGAAGAAACGAGTGGTATTCGAAGCTGGTTTGGTGGAGCGAATTCTTGACGATGTTGGGGATGAGCCTGGAAATCTTCCCTTACTTGAGTTTGCATTAACTCTCCTGTGGGAGCGACGAAGCGGATTACGCTTAACCCATTCTGCCTATGAAGCAGTTGGACGTGTGGAAGGTTCCTTAGCGCGCTATGCTAATGAAGTCTACGAACAGATGACCGTGAGCGAACAGGAGCAGGCCAGACGCGTTTTTACTCAGATGGTTCGGCCAGGAGAGGGAACGGAAGACACTCGGCGGTTGGCAACCCGTGCCGAACTGGGCGAAAAGGATTGGCTCCTCGCGCAGATCCTGGCTGATGCTCGACTTGCAGTTACTGGCCGAAGCATTGATGGGCAGGAAACTGTGGAGATCGTCCATGAAGCATTAATTCGGGGATGGGGCAGATTGCTTGGCTGGATGAATGCGGAGCGTGCGTTTCGCAGTTGGCAAGAAAGGCTTCGAGTTGCGATGCGGCAGTGGGAAGGCAACGTGCGCGACCAAGGTGCATTGCTTCGGCTAGTGGT
>PVMK01119361.1_pt1 | contig 29735 bp, 32 predicted proteins | sample 1853481 | NCBI WGS metagenome assembly PVMK01 (sample SAMN08533507, study PRJNA380276) | Marine sediment metagenome, whole genome shotgun sequencing project.
CGGGTACGCAATAGCCTTCGGTGAACAACTTGAAGTGATGGATCAGGGCTTCCATGTCATCCTTCATCTCTTCCCGGGTCGGCGGGGCGATCTTGAAGTTCTTGAGCATGACGTGCCCCGGGGTTTTTACGCAGCCAGTCCACGCACTGGAGGATGATCCTGGCCGACTGCCTCATTTCCTCCACCCTCACCAGGTAGCGGTCATAGCAGTCACCGTTAACACCAACCGGGATATCAAAATCGACCTGATCGTACATTGCGTAGGGTTGTTTTTTGCGCAGATCCCATTCAATGCCGGAACCACGCAGCATTACACCCGAAAATCCCATTTGCACAGCCCTTTCCGGTGAAACGATACCGATATTCACCGTACGCTGTTTCCAGATGCGATTGTCTGTCAGCAGGGTCTCGTATATGTCGATTTTACTGGGTACGTCTTTGGCAAACGCCTCGATAAAATCCAGCAGGGAACCCTTCACGCCACTCATTGCGCCGCTTCAGTTTCTTGCCCTTGGTCCAGGGTGTTTCCTTATAGAGGGGCATCTCCTCAGGCAGATCACGATAAACACCACCCGGACGGTAATATCCAGCATGCATACGCGCACCCGATACTGCCTCGTACATGTCCATGACCATTTCCCGCTCACGGAATGCGTACATGAACATGGACATGGCGCCCAGATCCAGGCCGCATGAGGCGATCCACAGCAGGTGGTTGGAAAACCGGGTGAGTTCGTCAAACATGGTGCGGATGTACTGCGCCCTGGGTGGCAATTCGATTCCCAGCAATTGTTCAATGGCGAGTACATAGGCGTGCTCGTTACACATCATCGACATGTAATCGAGGCGATCGAGATAGCCGATAGTCTGGTTGTATGGTTTGCTTTCCGCCAGTTTTTCAGTGGCGCGGTGAAGCAGGCCAATGTGCGGATCGGCCCGGACAATCGTTTCCCCATCCAACTCCAGGATCAGGCGCAATACACCATGTGCCGCCGGGTGCTGGGGACCGAAATTCATCGTGTAATTGCGTATTTCAGACATCTCAGTTTGCCTCGCCGCTGTCTGCCTGCTCCGGGGAAGCGGGTGCTTCAACCGCAAGATCCACGTCATCTGTCTTGTAGCGCGTATCCGAGCGCAGCACCCGGGGAACCAGTACCCGGGGCTCAATTTCAACCGGTTCGTAAATGACGCGCTTTTTCAGGCTGTCGTAACGAACAGCCACGTTGCCGATCAAGGGGAAATCCTTGCGGAATGGATGCCCGGTAAAACCGTAATCGGTCAGGATTCTTCGCAGGTCAGGATGTCCCTCGAATACGACACCGAACAGGTCAAAAGCTTCCCTCTCATACCAGTTTGCTGAATTCCAGATTTCCACCAGCGAAGGCACAATCGGCATGCCCTCGTCGGGGGCGAAACACCGGATCCTGAGACGCTTGTTGTGACTGAATGAGAGCAGGTGAACGACCACACCAAAGCGCTGTTCGACCTGATCCGCTTCGGGCCGGTCAGCCCAGTCAAACCGGCCGGGGCCCAGGCTGTCGACAGCCCCTGCTGAAACCCTCGGAACTGGCGTGATCAGTCTCCCATTCGGACTGGCCGTAACCCAGATAATCGACACCGCACAGATCGGTCAACTGCTCGTAGCCGAAGTCTTCTTCGTCTCTCAGGGCCCGGCAGACTTCCAGCCAGTGCTCCACGCCTATATCCAGCGACATGATACCGGACTGCGTGGCGCCGACAGTGACGGAGTCGCCAAAACGACTGGTAAAAACTTCCGCAACAGCTTTTAAGGTTTCACTCATGCACTCACCTGGCGATGGTGGTTTCGCGGCGAATTTTCGCCTGCAACTGGAGAATGCCGTAAATCAGCGCTTCCGCCGTGGGTGGACAACCCGGCACATAAATATCGACCGGAATGACCCGGTCACAACCTCGCGTGACGGAGTAGGAGTAGTGATAGTAGCCGCCTCCATTGGCGCAGGATCCCATTGAAATCACCCACTTTGGGTTCGGCATCTGGTCGTAAACCTTGCGCAATGCCGGCGCCATCTTGTTGGTCAGCGTACCGGCCACGATCATCACGTCGGACTGTCGAGGGGCTGGGACGGAAAATCACGCCCAACTGATCGAGGTCATAACGTGCGGCCCCGGCTTGCATCATTTCCACGGCACAGCATGCAAGGCCAAAAGTCACCGGCCACATGGAACCGGTGCGAGCCCAGTTAATCAGCGCATCCAGCGAGGTGGTGACCATACCCCGGTCCAGAAGCGGATTCTGATCAGCGTTGGGGCGAAGAATGTCGTCGACCGGCCCCAACGGGACGGGGTTGTTCATTCCCATTCCAGGGCTCCTTTTTTCCACAGGTAGATAAACCCGATAACGAGTTCCAGCACAAAGACAATCATTGCAAGCAGGCCGAATACACCCAACTCGTCCAGAACCAGCGCCCAGGGGATGAAAAAGGTGATTTCCAGGTCGAAAATGATAAACAGGATTGCAACGAGGTAATAACGGACATCGAACTGGGAGCGTGTGTCCTCGAACGCCTCAAAACCGCATTCATAAGGCGAATTTTTTTCGCTGTCGACTTCCCTGGGGCCAAGAAGCCCTCCAAGAATCCCCCCGGTAACAAGCAATGCTATGCCAAGCACAAGGGATATGACGATAAAAACCAGAACCGGAAAATATTCTGCGAGCATGCTGGTACTCCGTGTACTCGTCTCTCAATTCACAACGCCATCAACAAGCGTCAATAAAATGGTGCCCAAGGCCGGACTCGAACCGGCACGGCTATCGCCACTACCCCCTCAAGATAGCGTGTCTACCAATTCCACCACTTGGGCCAGTTCTTGCTCCCTGCCAGATCTTGCTCCCTAATAAGAACCGTCTGTATCCGGTTCTTCACCTTCAGAGCCGTCTGTTACGGCCTGGGCGTCTTCTGTTACCGTATTTTCAATGACTTCGGCGTCCAGCACAGGGCAGATCACCAGGCATATCATTAACTGCTTCGCCGGTCGTATCCCCTGAATCTGTATCCATGAACGGCATGTCGGATTCCGCTGGATCGTCAGCACTGACGGATACCTCTGACCCACTCCCGTCGATCACCAACTCTTCACTTTCAATGACCGGAGCTAGCTGCGACTGATCCTGTGTCTGACCTGCTCCAATGACTCCAAGGTCATTTTCAGGCAGGGCCGATGTGCGTGACACCATCACGGCCATGACCAGGCTGATGGTACAGAACAACGCGGCCAGCACCCAGGTGGTCTTGCTAAGAAAGTTGCTGGCGCCCCTGGCGCCAAAAACTGTTCCGGAAGCACCGCTTCCAAAAGCAGCTCCGGCCGTTGCGCCCTGCCCCTTTTGAATCAATATGAACGCAACCAGTGCTATGGCGATCAACACGTGAAAAATATTTAAAACCTGCATAAAAATTCCATCCAGCTGAGAAGCAATCAGGCAGCGGCATCGCGAATCGCGAGGAAGTCTTCAGCCGTTAACGAAGCGCCTCCAACCAGCCCGCCGTCTATATCTTCCCGGGCAAATAAATCGGCGGCATTGGAACCGTTCACACTGCCGCCGTACAAAATATGTATATGACCGGCTATTGTACCATCCTGTGAACTGATTTTGTTACGTATAAATGCGTGAACGGCCTGAGCCTGTTCCGGCGTCGCGGTTTGGCCAGTTCCGATGGCCCACACGGGTTCGTAGGCAATCACGGCACGCCCGAACGCCTCGATCCCACTGCCTTGCAAAACCGCTTCAAGCTGGCGTTCTACCACGGATTCGGTCTCCCCATTTTCCCTTTCAGCCAGTGTTTCTCCGACACAGAGCACCGGTTCCAGGCCAGCGCGATGTGCGGCTTCAAACCGCATGGCGACATCTCTGTCACTCTCACCAAACAGGGCACGGCGCTCAGAATGCCCCACCAGCACATAGCGGCAGCCAAAATCCAGCAGCATGCCAGCAGAGATATCGCCGGTGAAGGCGCCCTGTGGCGCCGGGTTCAAATTCTGGGCTCCCCAGGAAATATTGCTGTCCTTCAGCAAGACCTGGACCTGTGCCAGGTAGGGGAACGGAGGAAACACGGCCATATCAACCAGACTCTCCTGCTGCGAGGCATCCAGCAGTCCGATTAACAGCGACTCAACCATTTCCGTGGAGCCGTTCATTTTCCAATTTCCCGCCAGCAGTATTCTTCGCATAAAATGATCCTTTGAGCCGCGCGCAAGCATAACCATGAAGCACCCTCACCGCAAGATGCGACAGACCGGAATTTGACGCGGATCATGCAAAGCAGCATCAATCGGCGAGTGGAAAATATCAGGATTAAAACGAATGAATACCAAATCAAAAAAAGGCTGGGCCCTGGTCACGGGCGCCTCCGCCGGAATCGGCGAAGAATTTTGCAATCAACTGGCCGCGTTGTCCTGGCCAGTGGTGCTGGTAGCACGGCGCGAAGACCGCCTCAAACTGCTCGCCGAACGCCTGCGCAAGGAGCACGGTGTCGAATGCCTCTGTTACCCTCTGGACCTCGCCTTGCCAGACGCCATCGAGAATCTGTGCGAAGCACTCGACGCCAATGCCATCGAAATTGAATTCCTGGTGAACAATGCAGGATACGGAGTACCGGGAGCATTTACCGAATCGGACTGGCAAACCCATGCCGATTCGCTGCAGGTAATGCTTACTTCGGTATGCGAATTAACCTGGCGCCTGTTACCGGGCATGCAGCAAAGGAGCGGGGGTTATATCGTGAATGTGGCATCGCTGGCCGGTCTGGTCCCCGGTTCCGCCAGGCACACTTTGTATGGCGCCACCAAGGCCTTCCTGATCAAGTTCTCCGAATCGCTGGCCATGGAAAATCTGGATACAGGCGTTTCAGTTTCAGCCCTGTGTCCGGGATTCACCTACTCGGAATTTCACGATGTCCTTGGCAGCCGTGAACTGACCAGCCAAATGGCTTCCTACATGTGGATGAACGCGGATGAAGTGGTGCGCTTCGGAATTGACTCTGTCATGAAGCAGACGCCCCTGGCTGTTGCGGTTCCCGGCCGCGTCAACCGGTTTATCGCAACCCTGTTCAGATTGATGCCACGGAGAATGGCTCTTGCCTTGATTCAGCGGCAATCCAAAGCGTATCGTGCCGGAGATGAACTTTAGCCCGCCTTCGTGCAATAGGCGGGTTACTCCATCAACTGTGCGAAGAACCCGATTTCCTCGGCGGTCCGCCTGCCGATTTTGCATTGTTTGAGGGACCGGGGCATCTCGGAAGCATAGGAGCTCAAAGGAATTCTGACGCCCATGATTTCAGCACGCTTTTGAGGGAACAGGGGGTGCTGGTCCGGATCTGCAAACCCAAAGGGGTATTCGGGCTCTCCGGTGGCCCGGATGTACTTATCCGAAGCGCCGAACACATGCATCAACTCATGCGTGAAAATAATCATGTTTCGCGGGTTCATCGACTTCGCGGCATAAGCGTTAACCACACCATACCGCCCTTTGCGCATACCGACGGAAATTTCCATTTCGGTGCGGCCGTTCACACCACGATAGAGAATGAACATTTGAATATCGGTCCCGGCCTGGTCATCGTTAAACCCCATTTGCGAGGCCCACCAGCGCATCTTCAGGCTCCACCACGCAATGGCCAGGGGGCTGTGCTGGTCCGGAATTTCCGGCGGCAGCTCAGTGGACACCGGCGCTACCTGGATATAAAAAGTCGGCGTCACTTCGATCCCATAGGGGCCGGATTCGTGCGCCATGAATTCATTTACAGCCGCGAAAGTCGACTCGTCAACACTTTGTGCATAATCAAGTGTTTTCGGATCGTCGTCTGCAACAATTGGATAGACTACCACCCAGGCCGGGCGATCCCAGCTGGCCAGCCGCTTCTCCGTAATCCAGGTGCCGACCACCAGCACAAACAAAACGCTGAGCAGCGCGACGATGCGCATGAGTTTGAACACACTCACTCGCCGGCCACCATCATCCCGCTGATCAACACCGGCCCGGCATGGATGTTTCCGCGGGTATCTACATTATTACCAGCACCAACTATGTTACGGAACATATCGCGCAGATTTCCCGCAATGGTCACTTCCTCCACCGCGTAGGAGATTTTGCCATTCTCAACCAGGAATCCTGCAGCGCCACGCGAGTAATCGCCGGTCACCAGGCTGATGCCCTGCCCCATGACCTCGGTAACATAAAAACCATTCTGCATTTCCCGGATCAGATCGCCGCTGCCCTCACCTCCCGGCTCCAGCAGCAGGTTTCTCACACCACCTGAGTTTCCGCTTGTTTGCAGCCCCAGCCGTCGCGCCGAATAGCTGGACATGACGTAGCCTTGCAACACGCCCGCATCGATAATTTTTCTTTCCCGGGTCACCACACCTTCACCATCGAACGAAGCGCTGCCGGCGCCGCGCAGCAGGTGGGGCCGCTCCAGGATATTCAGCCAACCGGGAAATAAAGCTTCACCCAGCGTGTCTTTCAAAAAAGAAGCATTCCGGTACAAAGCCGTACCGGATATTGCACCCATCAGATGACCGACCAGTCCCTTTGGCCACTTCAGATGAAAACAACACAGGCATCTCACCCGTCGGCAACCGGCGGGCGTTGAGCCTTCTAATCGTACGCCGGGCCGCCTCGGCTCCCTGTCTGCTCGGGAGACTCCAGGTCCTGCAGCTTACGGCGGTTGTCGTAACTGTAGTCCCGTTGCATGCCATCACCCTCACCAGCCAGCAGGATGCAGCTCTGCCCGAAATGTGTTCCGGCGCTTCTCCCGATGAACTGGTTGGAGTTGCCATACACGCTCAGCCCCAGGCCGGCATTGAATGAAGCGCCTTCTGAATTGGTAATCCTCTTGTCGGCACGGCCGGCCGCTTCGCAGGCAAGCGCCCTTTCTATGGCTGTGTCTGCATCCACGCTGTTTGGATGCCAGAGGTCCAGGTCTGGAAATTCTGTGGCCAGAAGTTCACTATCGGCCAGGCCGTTACAGCTGTCTTCCTGGGTGTAGCGGGCGATTTCCATGGCGCGGTCTACACAGGCTTCAACGGACTGAACGCGCAGGTCGGCGCTGCTGGCATGCCCCGTGCGCTTTCCGATGTATACGGTGACATTGATTCCGCGGTCCTGCATATGCTCCAGTGTTTCCACTTCTCCCAGGCGGACGGCGACTGAAAGGCCCTGGCTGGTGTGGGCGGAAGCGTCCGCAGCGGTCGCACCCGCTTTGCGCGCACGGCGCAATGCCTCGCGCACGTGGGATTCAAGCGCATCAAGTTCAACTTCACGATCGAGTTGTGACTGCGTTACCATGGATTGATCAGGCATATAGCCATTTCCCCTTCAGGTAAAAAATGAACGGACGCAAGGAAAAGCTTTCCCCGGAAACAGAGTTTATCAGTAAAAGCCAGCGCAAACGTGATGCGAAGGTGCTGAAATCTCTCGCTTCTGAACTGATCAGGCTGAGTCTCTTCCCAGTTGGCCAGGGTTCCCCTGGAAGATTCCATTCGTGAAGCGGTGCACGAGGCCCGGCAAATACGCGCCCATGTCGCCGGCAAAAGGCAATTACAGTTCATTGCCAAACAGCTCCGGCGGATCGATGCCACCCCCATCAGGGAGACCATTGATTCGTTCCAGAACAAAGCCAGGCAGCTGACCGTACGCCAGCACCGGGTGGAAAACTGGCGTGATTTCCTGCTGGAGTCGGGTGACACAGCACTGGGAAAACTTCTGCAGCAACGACACGAAGCAGATGGTCAGGCCATTCGCCAGTTAATTCGCAATGCCCAACGTGAAGCATCGAGAGGAAAACCACCTGCCTCTGCCCGCGCCCTTTTCCGCCTGTTACGCGATATGGACGAAAACGAGCCACTGCCACCGCTTTAGCGCAACGCCCGCTGACTGCACAGTGAATGTCAGCTCATTTCACCTTTCATTCACTCGAGATTGCCGGGTGATTCTAACTTTCAGTTTGGCACAAGCCCTTTCGGAGTAAGGGGTCTTCTTCCAGGACCCTTTGCAACACGATGTTGCAAGAGGAAGCCCCATGGACGGGTTTATGCTGTGTCCTGGAAGAAGACCCCTTGCTTCGAATGGGCGCGCCCGCAAGTACCACAACAATTATGTCAACATCCTTGCTGGAGTTCACAGTTAGCAAGCCTCACTTATGTCTCGGTGCCGCCAACGGTCAACCCGTCAATGCGCAGGGTGGGCTGACCCACACCCACAGGAACACTTTGGCCGTCTTTGCCACAAACGCCAATACCTGCATCGAGCTTGAGATCGTTGCCCACCATCGAGACCCGGGTCATGGCATCGGGGCCCGTTGCCAATCAGCGTTGCACCCTTGACCGGGCGGGTTATTTTTCCGTTTTCCACCAGGTAGGCCTCACTGGCTGAAAACACAAACCGCCCCGAAGTAATATCGACCTGGCCACCCGCGAAATTCACTGCATACAAACCCCGGTCCACCGAGGCTATGATCTCGTCGGCCTCAAACTCGCCAGGCAGCATGAACGTGTTGGTCATACGTGGCATTGGTAAATGCGCGAACGATTCGCGACGGCCATTGCCGGTAGGCGCCATATTCATCAGGCGGGCATTGAGCTTGTCCTGCATATACGTTCTGAGCACACCATTTTCGATCAAAACAGTGTGTTCCGTTGGCGTGCCTTCATCGTCGATGGTCAGGGAACCACGGCGCCGTTCAATGGTTCCGTCATCCACCACGGTGACGCAGTCGGCGGCAACCTTTTCACCCAGTCTCCCGGTGAACGCCGAAGTGCCTTTACGGTTGAAATCACCCTCCAATCCGTGCCCGACCGCTTCATGGAGCAAAATACCCGGCCAGCCGGGAGCAAGGACAACCGTCATGGTTCCAGCCGGCGCCGGACCGGCCTCCAGGTTGACCAGTGCCTGACGCACGGCTTCATCCGCCATTCGCTGCCAGTTATTGTTTTCGATCAGTTCGCTGTAATGAAAACGCCCGCCACCTCCGTCACTGCCCTGCTCTCGCTTGCCGCCCTGCTCCACAATCACGTTGACATTGAGACGAACCAGCGGCCGGACATCGGCCGCGAAAGTACCATCGGTAGCTACCACCAGGATGGTTTCGTGAGTGGCTGCGAGGCTGACAATAACCTGGCTGACGCGCGGGTCCCTGGAGCGGGTATAACTGTCAACCTGCCGTAACAGGTCGACTTTGTCCGCTGCACCCAGCGCCAATATGGGATCCTCAGCGCTATACAATGCCGCAGGCTGTTGCTTTCTCCAGGCCTGTACCTGCCCCTGCTGCCCCTGGCGGGCAATTGCACGCGCTGCACCAGAAGCCTGCAGCAGGGCGGGCATCAGAATCTCATCCGCATAGGCAAAACCGGTCTTTTCGCCACTGATGGCCCGGATGCCCACACCCTGTTCCACGGAATGTGAACCCGATCGGACCAGTCCATCCTCGAGCAACCACGATTCGTGGCTGGAAGACTGAAAGTAGAGGTCGCCGGAATCGACGGCCGGCCCCATCAGGTCGGCCAGAACACGTTCCAACTGCCCCTGGTCCAGCCCGCCGGGTGCCAGTAACTGCTGTTCCGCCAGTTTGAGCGCATCTGTCATCAGCTTGTCTTTTCCCTGCCGTTCCTGTTTCTCATTTTCATAATTACTCCTTCAGCCATCCGCGGGCTTATCGACTACCGGTTCAATTACCGGGTCATCCCAACTGCCGCTTATGGTGTATTGCACCTGTGTGGCTTCCCCCAGTTGATCCGCCAACAATCCCTGCAGCGCCAGCCCTGCAGCAGCCCCGCCTGGACCGGCCGCGATGGCGCCGATAATAGGTAGTGTGTTTCCCAGGCCGGGTCTGATCGTCAGCAGTTGATCATACTGTTGATCGACCAGGTCCGTACTTCCCGAAAGGCTGATCTTGGCTGCGGACGATTTCAATAGCACGTCATCTGTAGTCGCCAGTCCATTCTCCAGGGCAAATGTTCCACTGGCTTCGTCAAAAGTAAACCCGGAGTCAAACACATCCCTGAAATCCAGCGCCAGCCTCTTGGGAAGCGACTGGATGCTCAACAGGCCCAGCAAGCGCCCTGACCCCACGCTGGCATCTGTAATATTGCCCTGTACAACAGTGAAATCAACCTCCCCATTGAGCCGGGTCAGGGCAAATTTAGCCGGTGAACCCGGCCACCAGGCACGAAAATGCACCACCGTCTGCCCCCCGGCCATTGAAGAACTGATGTCCATGGACCGCAGGAAACCGCCCAGCGATTCCGAAGTCATGTGGATGTCAAATTCAGACCGGTGCCGGTGATCTTCCAGCGACCAGTCTCCGCTCGCATTAAGGGTCAACTGATCCGAAGCAGCCTCCACTTTTTCAAAGTGAAACCCGGTCTGAGTGGGATAAGCTTCAACTCGCGTCTCGCCTAATTCAACACCAAGATAGCGGAATGATTTCACATAAAGGTGCAAGGACGGCAGGTCAGCCGGGTCGGAATCCGTCTCCATACCTGATGAAATCGGGTCTCCCAAAGCCAGTCGTTCGAACTCCGCTGAAAGGCTCGGCGGTCCACTACTCCTGCTGGTGAAACTGACTTTTCCGTTAATCTCCTCACCGCTGAACCTGGCTTTCACATCGCTCCCGACCACGTTGAATTCTACCGTGACATCGTTGAACTGGCGGTCAAGAAAAATCAATTGATCCGCCGTCAGGCGGCTGGTTTCCAAATCCAGGCCACCCAGGCCTTTGCCTTCAACTGCCCCATCGATGATCACATCAACCCAGCCGTCAAGGTCAATTTTTCCGGAATATCCTTCGATCCTGACGAATCCGTCCGATGGCAGTTCCGGGCGCCCCTCACCGACTCGAATCACCGCACTTTTTGGTGTTTCAGATTCACCGGACAGAGCGAATCGCAATGTTGCCCGGTTGACGATTTCAATGTCCAGCAACCTGGTCTCCCCGCTAAGCGGATATCGAAGCAGAAGTGGCCATCGGTCTTCTGCCGCTTTGTTCAAAGGCGCAGGCAAATTCAGATCGACACCCTCGAGGTCAGACCGCAGCAGCAAAACTGTCTCTGTTTCATCACCACTTGATTCATCATCACCCTGGGGAGGAGCAACCACGATTGAGGCCTCCCACTCACTGCTTCCCTCGATTTGCGCCAGTGCGGTATAGCCCTCCAGCAAAAAGCCCGGAATTACGTCACTGACGTTAAAATGTCCCCTTACGTCTGCCCTGAATTTCTCTTCTTCATCGGCATCGGCCTTTATATCGATGCTGGCGGGGTGGCCCCTGAAAACGGCGTTCAATCCCTGGCCACTGAATCCCCGGTGGTTGTATTGCAGTTCTCCACTGATGTTCTCGAAGGTAATTTCACTGGAGGGATCCGAGAAACGATTGTCCTTGATGAGAACCCGGCCATTAACACTTATTTCCCCCCTGGCAAGGCCCAGGGGGAATATCAATTCGCCATGTGTGCTGGCCGGGCCGCTGAATTCGAAGCGTGACAAATCGGTATTGATGTACTGCTGGATCGGTGATTGTTCAATCAGATCCAGCAATATGGGCAATTCGCTGTCAGCGGAATAACTTACTTCCAGCACCGGCATTTGCATGTCGGGGATGATTGCCCGGGCTGAATGCACGGGAACACCCCCAATATCCCCGACACGACCTTGAACATCCATCGATGTATTCAAGAAATGGACCACTGCATCAACGCGCCTGGCTGCAGGCCAGCCATCCACGTAATCCAGCAACGAGTTGCGAACTTCCGCCACGGCTTCAAAACGGCCTTCACCATGCCGGAACGGCCAGTCGTCCAGATCACCATGTATCTGGACCTGGCCACTAACGATCTCACCCTCCACCAGGCCCCTGCGCAACCAACCTATGATGGCTTCGCTCATAAGCGCTTTAGGCCAGTAGGAGGCCAAACCTTTGATGGTTCCACGGCTCAACACAGCGCTGGCATCAATAGCAGGTTTGTTTTCATTGGAAGCGATTATCCCGCGGCCTGCAATCGCTAAATCTTCGTTTTCCAGGCTGCAGTCATCGAACCCCGCCTGCCATTGCCTGCCCCAATGAAAATCCAACTGACAGGCCGGCATGGTGAATTGTAAACGTTCACGAAACATCCGCGGCCAGTCCAGCAACACCTCCGAACCTGTTAAAGCAATACTGCCTGAACCGTGTTGCAATGCAACGACCGCGTCCAGTCCCTGCACACCCGGCCAGCGGTCCCATTCTGAGACGCCGAACCCGCTAAGGGAACCACGCACAAATTCAGGCTGCCATGTTTTATTGAGTATCAGTTCCAGGTCGTCTACCTGGCCGGAAATGGCCCGGGGTAAAAAGGAGGGCCACTCCGTTTCATAAAGAGACATGATATCCCTGGTGACATCCAGGGAAAATCCGAGTGGCAACCGGTCTGCGCTGATCCAGAGACCCACGTCTTGCGGGATATTCCGGGCCAGGGAAATATTGGGCGCCGTCCATGACACTTTATTGTCTTCATACAGAAAATCTGCAATATCGAGCCTCCACTTTCCTTTTTCGTGGAAGTGCCAGTTGAAACGCATGTTGACACGGTCAATTGCCAGGTCCTGGTAGTTGCTGACCAGCCGGGCATCCTTCAGATCACTGACACCCTGGATCCGGAACCCCTCACTCTCTGACCAATCCCCCCACAACTCGGCATTGAACCAACCGGTCAATGGCAGGAACGGGTTAGCCGGAAGCTTGCCCTGCAAGGCAGCCAGCATCAGTTCCCGGGCGGATGCCTGCCAGGCAGCCTGCTCCATCTTCTGATCCTCATCCAACACGAACAAGACAGTGGCTTCCACTTCCCCGTACACCAGTTCACTGCGGGCATCGTAAAGACTGGCCTGGATTTCGGCAGAGAATTCATCCCCATCCATGCGAAGCCTGCCGTTAATGGAAGAAAACCTGAATTGAATATTGAGTTTTTCATCCAGGTATTCGAGGCTGGGAGTCCTGCAGGATCACTTCGCCCACTTTCGCCAATTCCTTCAGCCCGGAACTGCTTTCACCCGTTCCCCTGCCGGTGACACCGAAACCGGAAAGCTCCAGGCGGCCGTCAGCCTTGTGCAACAACTGTAAATCTGCACCGATAACCCGGAAATAGTAAAGCGGGCGGCCAGGAATCAGTGCATTGAGAGGCTTGATATCCAGCGCAGCGGATTTGATCGCAATGACCCCCGATTCGCCGGGGTCGTCTCCCGCCTTTGGCAGCAAACTCATTCCCCGCAAAGTCAATCTCGGGCCAAAAACACTCCATTCACCCTCGAAACTTTCCACCACGACCGGGCGCCCGAACTCTTCGGAAAGCCAGGCTTCCAGGCGATGCTGGTAATGGTCGCTATACGGCATCAACAGCTGACCGATACCCACCAGTACCGCGGCCAGGATGATTAAAATGGACAAGGCAGTCCAGATCAGGGTCCTGACCCGGCGCAAAATGATCTTCAGGCTCGCCATTATCCTGTTGACGAAATCAGCTCACAGCAAGACGACATCGAATTGCTCCTGCGCGTACTGATCTTCCCTTTGAAAACGGATGGTCTTCCCGGTCAGTTCCTCAAGTTCCGCAACGGTTGCGGATTGTTCATCGAGAATTCTCTCGACTACCTGTGAAGATGCCAACACCATCAGTCTGCTGGCCTCAAACTGTCTGCTGGAACGCATGATTTCCCGAAAGATCTCGAGGCACACCGTCTCTGTGCTCTTGATGCTTCCACGGCCTTCACAATTTGGACAGGGAATGCACAAACGCCGCTCGAGACTTTCCGTGGTTCTCTTCCTGGTCATTTCAACCAGGCCCAGAGCAGAAATAGGGGTCAGCGCAGTTTTGGCATGATCCCGTTCCAGCGCCCGCTCAAACGAACGCATGACTTGCTGCCGGTGTTCTTCAACCTCCATATCAATAAAATCGACAATGATGATACCGCCCAGGTTCCGCAAGCGCAGTTGCCGCGCGATGGAGTGGCTTGCTTCCAGGTTGGTCTTGTAGATCGTTTCTTCCAGATTCCGGTGGCCGACATAAGCACCGGTATTGACGTCTATCGTGGTCATTGCCTCGGTCTGATCAAATACCAGGTAGCCGCCGGATTTCAGGTGCGTGACAGCTTTTAGCGCCTTTTCGATTTCATCCTCTACGCCAAACAGGTCGAAAATGGGCCGGTCAGCGGAATATTCCTCGATGCGGTCCAGCCAGTCCGGCACGAAACGCTGCGCAAAATCACGGGCTTTTTGCAGCGCCTGGGGCGAGTCGATCCTGACCCGCTCAACATCCTCATGCATCATGTCGCGCAAGGCACGCAACGGCAATGAAAGATCCTCGTAAATGCAGCTTACAGCCTCGGCGCTGGCGGCGCGCTCCTGGATAGCCCGCCAGACTTTCCCCAGGTAAACCATATCAGCAGAGAAGGCGAAATCGTTCACACCTTCAGCATTGGTGCGCACGATGTAACCATGTCCCAGTGCATCATCGCGCAGAATGTGTACGAGTTCTTTCAAGCGTATTCTTTCCTGTTCTTCCTCTATTCGTACGGAAACTCCAATCGTTTCACAATCGGGCAGAAGCACCAGGAAACGGGAAGGAATACTGATATTGGTCGTCAGGCGGGCTCCCTTGCTGCCAAGCGGATCCTTGATGACCTGAACCATGATCCTCTCTCCAGGCCTGAGCAACCTTGCAATCGAGGGCTCTGGTGGCGCTTCTCCTTCCTGGGCGGAAAAATCCTGTCGCTCCAGGTCCCGGGCATGAAGAAATGCAGTTCGCTCCAGGCCGATTTCCACGAATGCAGCCTGCAGGCCCGGCAAAACCCGTGAGACCTCGCCCATGTAAATATTACCGATGTAGCCGGTATGACCGGCGCGCTCCAGCCAGACCTCCTGCAGCATACCGTTTTCTACCAGCGCTACCCGCGCTTCAGAGGGTGTTGAATTAATAAGAATTTCTTCGCTCACGTACTAACCCACAAATTGCACCAAATCACCCAATCCAGAATATCACCTGAAGTCACTGGTGAGGTTTATTTAGTGTTAATAGTTTCTTTATTTTAGAATGCCCGCTGCTCCCAGAATTTCCGCCGTTTCGTGGAGCGGCAGTCCCATGACGCCCGAATAGCTCCCCTCCATGTGCGAAATTTTCTGCGCCGCAATGCCCTGCACACCATAAGAACCCGCTTTATCCATCGGATCACCGCTGTCGCAATAGGCCTCGATCCAGGCCCGGTCGAGTTTCGAGAAAGTAACCCTGGTGATATTCAGGCACTCACGCAGCCCACCCTCCGGCAATACCAACGCCACGGCCGACCACACTTCATGCGTTCTGCCGGACAAACCCTCGAGCATGCGAATCGCGTCCTCCCGGTCCACCGGTTTACCGAGGATGCGCCCGTTCACAACCACGGCGGTATCTGCGCCCAATACTGCCACTGTAACTCCGTCACGCCGGTGTACTTCGAGCGCCTTTTCCCGGGCCATCCGGCAAACATATTCCCGGGCGCCCTCTCCTGCCCGGATAGATTCATCGATATCCGCAACAATCACCTGGTACGCCACACCAACCTGGTTCAACAATTCCCACCGCCGCGGGGATGAGGAAGCCAGGATGAGCGGAGGGGGCACATCAGGATGAGTCATGGCTTAAGCCCGGTGGTAAGGGTGATTCTGAGTAATGGTCCAGGCCCGGTACAGTTGCTCGGCAAGCAAGGCCCGCACCATCGGGTGCGGTAGCGTCAGCTTACCGAGGGACCAGACCCTGTGCGCCTGTTGCCTGCACTGCTGCGAAAGCCCGTCGGGACCCCCGACCAGGAAACAGACGCCGTGCTCTTCACGCATCCAGCGCTCCATCTCTCTGGCAAGCTCTGCGGTAGACCACTGCCGGCCACTTTCATCCAGGGCAACAATCCGGAAACCGGATGGCACACTTCCAAGCAGTGCTTCACCCTCCCTGGCCCGAAGTGAGTCAATATCTGCATTACGGGATCGCTTCGCCAGTGGAATCTCGCGCAGTTCCAGGGAAAAACCCCTGGGGAAACGGCGGGCGTATTCCGACCAGGCCGTCTGGACCCAGACCGGCATGCGCTGTCCGACAGCCGCTACGATAAGTTTCATTTGAAAAGGTTTTGCTTGCTTGTCAGTCTGGGCGTCAACCGGGTTGACTGGCGATATTGCGCCGGTAGCTACTGGCTTCCCAGAGTTTTTCAAGATTGTAAAAAGCCCGGGTCTGGGGCAGCATCAAGTGAACGATTACATCATTCAGATCAACCAGCACCCATTCCCCATTTCTTTGTCCTTCCACACCCAGCGGCTGACAACCGGCCGCCTTGGCTTTCACAATCAGATTATCCGCCATGGACCTCACATGCCGGCTGGAACTGCCGGATGCGATAACAAACAGTTCCGTCAGTGGATTCCGGCCTGAGACATCAATGAGTTGGATATCGACAGCTTTGAAATCTTCAAGAGCGGTGACTACCAGCTCCTGTAGTTGGGCGAACGACAATGCGTCCGCAGTGTTTTGATTGGTCAATATAACCTCACGTTGAATTCGACTGGTGAATTTTATCCTGTCCCGGCCAAACCCGCAATTTAAGCTGAGTAAAGCCCGTGCTCAAGGATGTATTCAATGACGGAGTCCGGCAACAGGAACCGGGGCGACAAACCGGCATGGATCTGGCGTCTGATCTCTGTCGAAGAAATGGCCAGTTGCGTGACCTCGAGGGGCAAAATCAAGCCGGCAGGCGATGTTCGTAACCGGTCTGGATTGTTTACCATACGGGGTTGAACCTGCTCGAAAAGGGCTCCGGAGTAAATGTGTTTTGATTCCGGCCTGCGCATGATGACCAGGTGCGCCAGGTCAAACAGTTTATGCCAGTCATGCCATTGATCCAGGACATTAGCCGCATCCTGCCCGATCATCATCAGGATCGGTGCTTCTCCTTCTTCGCTCCTGAGCTCGCCAAGTGTATCCACCATGAAAGACGAACCTTCGCGCCGGACTTCGCGATCATCCACCTGCAGTTCCGGGTATCGGGACAAGGCCAGCTTCAGCATGGCCAGACGATGATCAGCCGATGCAAAGGTGCTGGCGCGATGGGGTGGCGTGCCGGCCGGTAACAGGCGGAAATCCTGCAGCTGCAGCCTCTCCATGGCCTCGAGTGCGGCCCGCAGGTGTCCGTAATGAACCGGGTCAAAAGTGCCGCCAAAGATTCCTATGGCTCGCGTGGATCGCGTCATTCCATCATTCACTGCAGGTGCACAGCGCCGGGCTCACACAAATGCCATAGAAGCCTGTCCAGCGTTTGCCACGGGTCACCGGCTGCTCGTCCTTTGCTTTGACGGTCAATCAGGGCAAGTGACCGGAAGGAATCATCCAGCTTGTACTCCGACAGGCGTGCGATTGCGGCTTTCATGGGGCCCTGCCGGGCCGGCCAGACATGAAATTTACGAAAAACGGAAGATTCATTCTCACCCGAACCCAGCGCAGCACGAACCGTAGCAGTCAAACTCAACTCGCGATACAGTGCACCGACCACGGGCTGGATGGGGGTATTCATGCGATGCAGGCCTGAAGCCACTCGCAGGCATTCATCCAGCCGCCCCAGGAGGCTGCATTCAACCAGCCGGAACGAATCAAAACGGGCGCTGTTGGCAACGGACTGGTGGATCATTTGTGCAGTCACCCGGCTGCCCTGGTCCAGCAACAACAGCTTGTCGATTTCCTGCTGCGCAGCCAGCAAATTTCCCTCCACCAGATCCGACAGCAATGCAACCGCATCCGGATCAGGATCCAGACCCGCCTTCAACATGCGCTTGCGGATCCAGTTCGGCAATTCGTTTGGCTTGACCGGCCAGATTTCTACCAGCACGCCCTGTTTGGCAAGCGTACCGGCCCACTTCGTTTTCCGCGACGCGGCACTCCACTGGCCACAGGATACGACTAACAAAATATCCGGGTCGGGCGAGCTTGCCATTTCGCCCAGCACCTTCGCACCATCCCTTCCCGGTTTGCCAGCAGGCAGCCTGATATCGACAATTTTCTGTGCAGAAAAAAGAGAGGGAGCGGCTGAATCCACGCCAATGCTGTCCCAGTCGAACTTCCCATCAACCTGGTAAACATCGCGCTCGACAAAGCCCTGTTTCCGGGCAGCTTCGATAATCTGGTCCCTGCATTCCTGGACCAACAGTTCTTCGGCTCCAGCTACCAGGTAAACCGGCTTGAGGGAACGCGAAAGCAGTGCGGGCAACTGATCGGCGTTAATGGCCATTGTTTGCAGTCTGTGTCTTGTCTTGAATCATCCACTTAGCTCTGAACATGACAATATCGCATTGAAGGAGTACTAATTCGGTGACCCCAGGCGCGTCACCAGCATGCGGGCCAGTGTCTCTGCCAGGTCCTGCTTGAGGTATTCCTGCTCCCGGGAAGAGGCAAGAATTTTCTGTTCATCGAAACTGATTTCCCGTGCCTGGCGCATGGTCTGCAAGGGAATGATGTCATGGCCATCGGTATCCGTTACCCGAAACTTGACCGTGTGGGTGATGCGAAACTCCCTCACGCGGGCGTTGTCACCAACGGTTAACACTTCGGTGACTACGCTATTGGTGGGGATTTCCAGGAATGCCGTGGCCTTTTCGCTGCTCACAAAAGTGGCGCCGCTTTGTTCCAGCAGCACCCGGACCCGGCGGGCCAGGAGGCTGTATTCGTCATTGACGACCATGCGCGTCTGCGCCATTTCCGGCGGCAGTTCCATGTCCTCCCTGAGCTGAAATCCACAAGCGGTACACAGAAGGATCAGGCCCAGCCCGCATATCGCACGAAGGCGGGCCGGAAGCGGATTAAACTGAAGCGGTGACATGAAGTTCAGCCTACTACAATATTCAGCAGGCGGTCGGGGATGTGAATGACCTTGCGGACCTGCTTGCCTTCCATGTACCGGCTCACATTCTCGATCGCGACTGCCTGCTCCAACACCTCTTCCTTGTCCAGGCCGGGCTCGAGTTCCATCCGGGCGCGCAACTTGCCATTGATCTGCACCACCAGCGTGATTTGCGTGCGTTGCCTGGCGGATTCATCCGCCTGTGGCCATGGCGCCCGGTAGAGCGGGCCGCTGCCACCAAGCGCCTCCCACAACACTTCGCAAATGTGCGGCGTAATGGGCCCCAGCAGGCGGACAATGGCCAGCCAGGCCTCCTGCAGTACCGCCCGTGACTGTTCGGATTTGATTTCAAAACGCGCCAGGTGGTTGCTCAGCTCCATCACTGCTGCGATGGCCGTGTTGAAAGTGTATCGCCGGCTGACGTCATCACTGACCTTGGCGATGGTGTCATGCAACAGGCGCCGGATTTCTTTTTCCTGTGCGCTCAGAGAAGCCGTATCCAGCGCCTCCACCGGTCCTTTTTCTACGTGTTCGGTGACCTGTGACCACACTCTGCGCAAGAAACGCGAAGCGCCCTCCACACCTGATTCGGACCACTCCAGTGACTGGTCCGGCGGCGATGCGAACATCGAGAACAGGCGAATGGTGTCCGCTCCATAACGCTCGACCAGGCCTTCCGGGTCGATGCCGTTGTTCTTCGACTTCGACATCTTTTCCACCGCGCCGATGAAGACCGGCTGACCATCCGAAACCATCTTTGCACCGACCGGCTTGCCTTTCTGGTCACGTTCCACTTCGACATCGGCAGGGTTGATCCAGTGGATTCCGCCATCCTCATCCTTGCGATAGTAGGTGTCTGCAATCACCATGCCCTGGCACAATACACGCGTCGCCGGTTCGTCCGAATCCACCATGCCGGCGTCGCGCAACAGCCTGTGGTAAAAGCGGAAATACATCAGGTGCAGGATGGCGTGCTCGATGCCTCCGATGTACTGATCGACGGGCAGCCAGTACCTGGCCCGCTCATCCAACTGCGCATCGGCGCCAGGGCAGCAATACCTGGCGTAATACCAGGAAGATTCCATGAAGGTGTCAAATGTGTCGGTTTCGCGCTCCGCCGGCCCACCGCATTGCGGACAGGTTGTCTTGCGCCATTCCGGATCAGTCTTGAGCGGCGACTGCACCCCGGTAAAACTCACATCTTCCGGTAGTATGACCGGCAACTGGTCCTCCGGTACTGGAACTGCATCGCATTTTTCACAGTAAATCACCGGGATGGGACAGCCCCAGTAACGCTGGCGGCTCACACCCCAGTCGCGCAACCGGTAATTGATTACGCGCTTGCCGATGCCTTCGGACTCCAGCCAGGCCATGGCTTTTTCAATGGCTTCATCCACCTCCAGTCCATCCAGCCATTCACTGTTGATGGCGGGACCACTGCCCGTCCAGGCCTCTCCTTCCCAGTCTTGCGGAGGCGCCACGGTGCGCACGATCGGCAAACCGTGGCTGACCGCGAAATCCCAGTCCCGCTGGTCCTGGCCCGGCACGGCCATGATGGCGCCCGTGCCATAACCCATCAAAACGTAATCGGCAATATAAAGTGGCACAGCTTTCCCGGTAAAAACATTAAACAGATAGGCGCCGGTAAAGATGCCCCGTTTATCCAGTGCGCCGCCAACCGCCAAACGCTCGGTTTCACTCACATTTTGCGCCTGCTTCACGAAAACCTGGACTGCTTCCGCCTGGTCCTGCGTTGTTATTTCGGCAACCAGCGGATGTTCAGGCGCCAGAACGGCGTAAGTCATTCCGAATGAAGTATCCGGGCGCGTGGTAAACACGGCCACCGCCCTGCCCTGCGGGTCGAGCTTTCCCTGTGCATCGCACACTTTCATTTCGAATTCGGCGCCCTCGGACCGGCCGATCCAGTTCCGCTGCATGGTCTTGACCGATTCCGGCCAGCCGTCCAGTTTATCCAGACCCTGGAGTAATTCCTCGCTGTAATCGGTGATTTTCAGGAACCACTGGGATATCGCTTTGCGTTCCACCTCGGCCCCGGAACGCCAGCCCCGGCCATCGATAACCTGCTCATTGGCCAGCACGGTCTGATCCACCGGGTCCCAGTTGACCTCCGCTTTTTTTCGATAGGCCATGCCGTTTTTCATCAAGCGGGTGAACATCAGCTGTTCCCAGCGATAGTACTCCGGTTTACAGGTGGTCAATTCCCGTGACCAGTCGTAAGCGAAACCGAGGCGCTTCAACTGTCCGCGCATGTGCTCGATATTGGCATAGGTCCACTTCGCCGGGGCGGTATTGTTCTTGATGGCCGCATTCTCCGCCGGCAGCCCGAAAGCATCCCAGCCCATGGGCTGAAGCACATTCTTCCCGCACATGCGGTGATACCTGCTGATCACATCTCCGATGGTGTAATTACGCACATGGCCCATGTGCAGCGCACCGGACGGATACGGCAGCATGGAGAGGCAATAGAACTTTTCTCCTTCAGCCTGCTCATGCACACGGAACGCATCCTCGCGCTCCCAGCTCTGCTGGACTTTTACTTCGATTTCGCCGGGGTTATAAGGTGTGATTGCCATGCTTTCGCAGCCTTCAGGACTTGTGCTCTGTCAAGCCTAAATTGTTGGGTTCAGCGAGTCGTGAAGCGGTTGGGCGCAAGGCACGTCTCGCCGGCAATGGCTGGTCCTTGCCCAGAGGCGTAACACCGCGAACGACCGCTTCACGGCACGCCCGAAGGGAGCTACCCAGATGTCCCAATACTGTGTTACAGCCCTTAAGAAGGACCAGGCCATTCTTTGCGGTCTGCGCCTTGTCTTGGAACATCTGGGTAGCTCTGAACCCATCAATATAGGCTTGACAGAGCACTAGGGTGTATACCAGATTGGAGAGGTGTAGGCTCGCTCCTGGATCGAGGCCGGCGCTCCCTCCGGCAGGTCAATGCCAAACCGGAAAGCATCATAGGTGGACCAGCGCGGAGTCGGTATTTCCAGCACCCGCGCGTAATAGAAGGCCTTTTGCGCCGGGTCAAAATCAGGGTCGATCCAGACCGTTCCCAGTTCGGAGGCGCCGATGGTGTTGGTCCAGTTGGCATGGGCAACATCCACGGTGTTGCCCACGGCGGGCAGTTTGCCATCCGCGCCCTGCACCCGGCCACCTGACCAGGCAACGTCATAGACCTTCTCCCGGGTTACACCTTTTTTATCAAGCCAGCCTTTTACGATCTGGATGCGGTCGAGGTTGGCCCCGATCGGATCGCGCAAGGCATAGACCAGGAAACTCGGCGCTTTGGCGCCATCGGGCCTGACCCGCAAATCGCCGCCCATCGGTACACCTTTTTGATACCCCACATTGGCCGGTATGCGCGAGTTCCAGTCCTGATCGATAAAATCCCAGCCGCCAAACAGGCGCACGGCCATGCGCGGGCCGGTGGTGCCATAGACTTCTCTGCGCTGCATCGCATCGAAAATGGCCTCACGGGTATTTTCGGTGGCCCAGACTGCGGCCAGGCCCGAGGCAACCATTTGCCAACCCATGATGACTCCATTTTCGTTTTCCATGAAAGGATGCGTCATCCGTTTCGGGTTGGGCTCGTAACCAGAGTGTTTACCGAAGAAGTTGTCTTCCTCGGCGGTTGCCAGCGAGGTGTGGCTGTCGGTGCTGCCAATCATGCCGAACTTATAAGGATTGGTGCCGAGACGTGACTCGATGGCCAGGCCGCGCTTCAGTGCTTCGCGGGCGTATTCGCCGGCTAGCATGTCGTCGGTCTTGGCCTCGGAAACATCGAGGTTGCCAATCGCCCAGGTCTCGTAATCTGCAAATTCATCGTTTGGTGACAGGAAGGGGTGGGTTTCGCCATCACCCTTGATCTGGGTTGCTTCGTACAGCGGCTCCCACTTGTTGCGCTGGGTGACATAGGCATCATCGAGTTTGCTTCCGTTCCACTGAGCTTTGAGCGGGAACATGATGCCGTTTGACAGGTTGCCATTGTGTGCGATCGCGAGTATTTCGCCTTCAGTCTTTGATTCATAATTGGCCAGGTACTTCCACAGATCCCGCGGATCGGGGCTGCCCTGGGGCGCCGTCATGGTGAAAGGCACCACCTGCCTGGCCCGGACCGGGCCGTCGCGCATGATAACCACCCGGTGCATGTTGTTGCCCTTGATCAACGAGGTCCACTCAAATCCGATAAAGGCAGTGAACCGTCCCGGATCGTTGAACGTCTCGGCGTCGGCTATGACGCCTTCCCAGAGGTTCTTGTAGGCTTTTGAACCCGGCGAATAGAGCGCGATCATCTCCGGTTCCATCTCACCCTGGGAGAAGGTCGTAATCAGGTCGAGCGTTGCCTGTACCGCGGCATCACCGCCTTCCTCGAACCCCTTGATCCAGCGCGCCGACTGCTCAAAGGCCAGCAGTTCCGGTTTGCCGATAGCAATATCACTGAAGAGACCGATACCATCGGAATGATCGGCTATCACCAGCCAGTCCAACGGGCGGGATAATCGCACCGCCTGGCCGGTTGAAGACACGACTTCCTCGCCACGGGCGAAGCGGTAAGCAGCACGCGGAGAGAGGCGGTTGCCGAACAGGCCGGCATCCATCGACAGAGTGGTGTGGAGGTGGGTATCGCCCCACAGCGGTCGCTCCGGAAAACCGCGTTGCGCATAGGGAGAGTAAACTTTGCCGGTATAGGCCTTGGATAGTACTTCCGGCGTCGGGATGCCCGTGCCCTGAGCCATGGCGGGAAGCGCAGTCATAAGCGCAATGGTAAAAACGGTGGTGAGCAGGAATCTGGTCATTATTAACTCCATTTTCAGTTTGCTGAGAATTCTATATTGGTAGTGTCCCGTGACAGCTGTGGGTATGACGGGACGGCAAAGTATAACAATAATACGTGCCTGCGCAGTATGGGCAGCATGCTGGGCCGCGAAATTACACGCAGCTGTTGCTTTTATGCAACATTTCCATGATCCGGATGGTTTTTGCAGAATTCCAGGTCATCATTTTGGAGTTTTGAGTGATTTCGGACCGTCTGAGTATTCAAATTGAAAAATAGATCAAAACAAATATAGCCTTGCCCGGAAAAAAAGACCAGCCGAAGCAGGAAAATCGCATAGCAGAGCCGCTATTCAGCAAAAAGCAAGCGGAAGCGGGATAAAAAAAAACCTCTCCCCGGTTAAGAGGAGAGGCAGACTTTTGGAGTGATGTATCCGTCTTTCGCGCCCTGCGACCTCGATAAATGTTGCAGTTTTACCAAGGTTGGTTGTAATAATACCACTAACCGGCATTATTGCAAGTCCTGATTATTTTCAAATTATCAATCAGGCGGGTCTTTCCGCACCAGACTGCTGCCAATAGACGCAGGTCCTGGTCACTATTGACTGGCGCCGCCAGGTCCTCTGCTCGCCTGATAGCTACATAATCCACGCCAAGCTGATGTTTTTTAAGCTGAATATTCGCCAGATCTTCCAGCAATGAAAAATCCACACCTGCTTGACCGGCACGTGCGGCCGTATCCTTCAGCACAGCCTGCAGGCATTGAGCACTCTCCAGTTGTTCGCTGTCCAGGTAGCAATTGCGTGAACTCAGGGCAAGCCCGCTGTGTTCCCTGACCGTTGGCACGGCATGAATGTGAATGTCGTAGCCCAGATCCTCCACCATGCGTCGAATGATCAGTAACTGCTGGTAATCCTTTTCCCCAAACACGGCCACATCCGGATTCACCAGGTTGAACAGGCGCGCCACGACCGTGACCACGCCATCAAAGTGGCCCGGACGAAACCGGCCTTCCAGCATGGAGGCAAGATCCCGCGCAGCGCGAAGCATGACCGCGTTTTCAAAGCCGAACGGGTAAATGGTCTGCACCTCCGGAGCAAAAAGCAGGTCACAACCCGCCTGCGCCAAAGCAACCCGGTCTGCTTCGAGCGTCCTGGGATAACGTTCAATATCCTCATCTTCGCCAAACTGGGTGGGATTTCACATAGATACTGCTGACCACCCGGCCGGCCTGCTCCCTGGCCGCTTTTGACCAGGGCCAGGTGGCCTGCGTGAAGGTTGCCCATCGTGGGGAACCAGTGCGATCCCGCTGTCCATCCTGCCGCCAGTTCCGGGTGTATTCCCTGAGTTCCTGCCGCGTTTTGGCTTCAAGCATACTCGTGTTCTTTCGCCGGGAACCGGCCCGAACGGACCTCCGACACGTAGCTTTCAAACGCCGCTCCTATGCTTTGACTGCCCTGCATGAAATCCGCAACAAACCGGGGTACCCGGCTGCCCAGCCCCAGCATGTCGTGCATCACCAGCACCTGGCCATCGCAGTCTGCCCCGGCCCCTATCCCGATCAGTGGAATTTCCAGCTGCGCAGAAACCTCCCGGCCGAGCGCTGCGGGTACACACTCCAATACCAGCAACTGGGCGCCAGCGGTTTGCAGAGCCAGGGCATCCTCCATCAGTTGGCTGGCAGCTTCAGCCTCCCGGGCCTGTACTTTAAAACCGCCCAGTTGGTGCACGCTTTGAGGTGTCAACCCCAGGTGCCCACACACCGGAACACCACGGCTGACCAGGTATTCGACGATGGCAATCATGGGCCCGGCGCCCTCCAGCTTTACCATGGCACTACCTGCGGACAGCAGTTGCACAGCGTTATTCATGGCCGTGGATTCATTGTGGTAACTACCAAAGGGCATATCGGCCAGGAGGAAAGCCCTTTCCACCCCACGGGCGACACAACGCGTGTGATAGGCGATATCGTCAACGCTGACCGCCACCGTGGAATTCATGCCTTGAACCACCATGCCCAGCGAATCGCCAACCAGGATAATGTCGACACCAGCCTCGTCCATGGTGCGGGCAAACGCCGCATCGTAACAAGTCAGCATGGCGATTTTCTCACCCTGGCGTTTCATTTCCTGAATGTGGTCGATCGTATGCGGGGCTTTATTGTTCATTGAAGGTTCCGATGTACTCTACATCCTGGCCGTCGAGGCTGGACAGGCACTCTTTAGCTGATTGTTTTCCAGCGATTATAAAATCGGGATCAAGTTCCAGCAACGGCTGCAGCACAAAAGCCCGCAGGTGCATTCTTGGATGGGGTAATTCCAGGCCGGGGGATTTCATCACCAGATCATCATAGCTAAGCAGATCCAGGTCAATAATGCGTGGCCCCCAATGGCCAGCGGACCTGTCCCGTCCCATTTGATGCTCAATCTGCAACAAAACTTCGAGCAGTTCACCGGGCTGAAGGTCGGTTTCTACCATTGCCACGGCATTGAAAAAATCGTCCTGGTCCTGTTTGCCCCAGGGTGCGGTGCGGTAAAAACCTGAAATTTCCCTGAGTTCAATTCCTGCAATATCCCCCAGTTGCAGGAGCGCTTCTTTCAACTGGGCCCCGGGGTTCCCGAGGTTACTTCCAAGGCCGATCCAGGCATCCATTGAGTCAGTACATCCTTCAAGGTGATCAGGCGCTTGAAGGAGCCCGGCGCCGATAATGGCGGCGCGGCCTGTCGCGTCTTGTGCGCGTGTTTCTTGAAAAATCCACCCCCACTTGCGCCTTTGTCCAGAACTCGCACAACTCGAGCAATGAAGGATCTTCTTTCGCCCGCAACAGCAGGAAATCGTATCCGGCGCGAAACCTTTCCTGCTCGAGCAGCCGCCGCCAGCGCTTACCGCTGGTTTTTGCGAACCGGGGCTGCATGGTCCATATCTGACGCGTCACTGCACTGAACCGCCGTGGAATCGCCGTGCTTCTGACCTGGGCCGAGATGACATCCTCGGCTGCCAGCATGAATGCGTTATGTTCAGATTCACCTTTTTTCACGAGTGCCTGCGCCCCGTCCCGCACCGGCTGCCACAGCAGTGCAGCAAACAAAAAAGCCGGCGTTACCGGTTTGGATTCACGCACGCGGTCATCGGTATTTTCCAGCGCCTTGCTCAACAGGATGCCGATGTGAATCTTGCCCGGACCATTGCCTTTTTTCACCGTGGGAAAAAGGGTTGAACTCAGGCCAAAGCGCTGCAAGGCTTCCATGCTGCGCCGGCCGTGACCGGTGAGGAACAACTTGCAAACTTCTTCGAACAGGCGTGCCGGAGGCATGTCTTTAAGCAGTGACGCCAGTTTCCTTGTGGGGGTCGCTGTTGCCTGGTCCGGCTCCACGCCGAGTTTGGCGACGAACCTTGCCGCCCTGAGCAGGCGGACTGCATCTTCACGGTATCGTGTTTCGGGATCGCCAATGAGGCGCAAACGTCTTTCCTCCAGGTCCTTATAGCCGTCAACGTAATCCCTGATATCGCCGCTTACCGGATCGAGGAACAGCGCATTAATCGTAAAATCACGGCGTATGGCGTCTTCCTCTACGCTACCGAACACGTTATCGCGCAGGATCCTGCCGTTGAGTTTTTCGCGCTCGTTACCCGCAGTTGGCTGGCCACGAAAAGTCGCTACCTCGATTAATACGCCACCCTTGCGGACATGGGCAAGTCTGAAGCGGCGCCCGATCAGGCGGCAGCGGGGAAAGATTTCCTGGACTTCTTCCGGTGTCGCACTGGTCGCAACGTCGTAGTCCTTGGGAATTTTGCCGAGCAGCAAATCACGAACACTGCCCCCCACGATGTAGGCTTCGTATCCTGCATCTTGCAGATCCCTGACAACATCAGTTGCATAGGGGCACAATTCATCGGGGTCAATGCCGTGCTCTGCTTCCGGGATTGTTTTGAACTTATCGATTTCGGGCTCCTGCCTGGCACTCAGTCACTGCACATGCGCTCTACGCGGGGTGCTTGAGAAAAATTATTGAATCAAGATACATCAGAGGACAAAGAATGCCCAGCGAAAGGTTGAATGAAACACGGGCGCTAGTTTACCATGAGCGCCCTGTGGACAGTGGATTTGTATCTGTTACCATCGACCGTACGCTCCCTTCGTCTAGCGGTCCAGGACGCCGCCCTCTCAAGGCGGAAACACGAGTTCGATTCTCGTAGGGAGCGCCAAACACAACATACTGAAAACAATACTAATTAATGCTGAAATGGCTGCCTTAGAGCAGCCTTATTTATGCCTGAAATTTGAGGTTTATATAACTTCTATATAACTTTGAGGTTGATTGAATGGCAGGTATCAGACATTGCGAGAAACGCGCCCAGAATTGATCTCAGGCAGTTGTAACAGGTGATTCCACCAGCCGATAGAACCCAGGTGGCAATGATTCCACATCAAACGGATTAACCACCGGCTTACCATCGACCAGGCAGTCGCGCCAGTAGCCTTTTTCTTTGCGCTGCAGGATCGCTCCGGGCTGGTTATGCCCGAAGTCGATTTCAACTCCTAGATCACCGGCGGAGTAGATCATCGTTATATTATGCCAGTGGTTCCGGTTTCAAATTTGATTGTCTCAAGTCATTGTCTTCAAATTTGTATCTTCTTAACCTGAAGTCTCATACCGGATGAAGGCATGTCTGAACTTACAAAATGTAAGGCCTGTGGAGAGTCTGTCAGCAGCAATGCGGCCATCTGCCCATGCTGTGGCAAGCCGGTAGGTCTATTGGCAGATACAATCAGCGGGCGCCATGTCGTGCTGGATAAACTCGCCGACGCGCATCGAAAGGGAATGTTAACCGATACTCATCTGCGGTCTTTATGGGAAATTGCCAAACAATTAATGAAAGACCCAGTTTGAATTTGAGGGAAAGAAAAGGGCCGCCAGCGATTGACGGCCCCGGTTTATCCATGACGGGATGATGCGGGGCTGTTGGGCGTTACAGCTTCTCCCAGGCCGCCTCTTGTGCTTTTCTACATTCTGCGAAGAACACACCATCAATAAAGTCTTCGTTCTGAATGCAGTAGGGGCCGGGCTGTCCGCCCTTCGCTTCCAGTGCGTTGCCTGCTCTATCTAAATAAACCCTATTCGTTACCTTAAACTTATCTTGCCCACCGATTTTCGCCTTCATGTAACCAAACAGAAGCACAGACCCGACTCCCATATACCGGAACTGGCAAACCAGCTTGATGTCGGTGAACTGAATTGCTATTGAATGCGACTCTGTTGATGTCGGCTCAACCAGGGTAAACAATTCACCACCAATTAACCGCTGCTCCGAGCAATAGGCTTTGATATTTCCTACCGTTGTCAGCCATCGATTTTCCGCTTCCTTGTATCCATGCCCGTTTTGAATTAGGCGATACACGTTCTCGTTTTCCATATTGGCGCTCCTTCAGTCCACTTGATTGAATACATGGTGGCTCAGAGAAGAAATAAAAGCCGGATTTCAGGTGCAGCTCCGGCGGGCCACATGGTCCCAGCCCCGGAACGGAACCAATTCAATTCAAAGCCGGTTTTTGAACGGAACCGGCAAACTGATGACTGATAGTCGAGGCGATTTCCTACATACAACCCTGCCAGCATCGTGCAAGATAGATTCAATGGTGTTCCCCTTGCACCGTGGCCCTGGTCAGAAATGGTCGGGGCTTTAAGTATCCGGTGAGTCATACGATTGGATGAGCAGAACAATCGGCCCATCACGATTCCATGAGGTGACCGTCCGGTATTGGCCACAAAGCAGCTATTCAACAGCCGTTAATTTCGGTGCCGCCAATAGCAGCAGTCGGCCACAGGACTAAACCGCTACCGCGGTAAGGGTGCCAAGGTTTGATGTTATCGATAAATTAGAGGTCTGAGTCCGTCCTGTGTTGAGGTTGTAGTTGCGACACAAGCAACCAACAACACAGGAGACAGACCCATGACCCATTCTAACAAGTCCATCAGCCCAATGCGCCAACGCATGATCGACGATATGACGCTGCGCAAGCTTAGCCCAA
>PVMK01136145.1_pt1 | contig 29722 bp, 31 predicted proteins | sample 1853481 | NCBI WGS metagenome assembly PVMK01 (sample SAMN08533507, study PRJNA380276) | Marine sediment metagenome, whole genome shotgun sequencing project.
TGAGTCGCTGACCGGTAAGCACCCGCAGTCCGGCGAACTGCAAGCCCCGATTGATTCCGGCCCGGTGCAGGACATCAAGCACCACTGGCGAACTCCGCCGCCATGCAAGGGCCGGCAATGGGTGGATTTCCTGCACGACGTGACAACCGGGTCCATCGAGACCGCGGCCCGTGAAGGTTTCACCTCGGTCGAACACCTCAAGCGCTACACCACTATCGGCATGGCCATTGACCAGGGCAAGACCAGTAATGTGAATGCACTCGCTTTCCTGGGCGAGTCAAGCGGCCGGCCCATTGCCGATGTCGGCACCACCACCTTCAGACCGCCTTTTACCCCGGTAACTCTGGGGGCCCTGGCCGGCCGTGAGGTCGGTCCGCGCGCCTGGCCCAGGCGCCTGCTGCCCCTGCATGACTGGCATGTTGATTCCGCCGGCGTCATGGAGGACCACAGCGGCTGGCAAAGAGCTGCTTATTACCCGGGTGATGGTGAAACCGAAGCACAGGCCATCCGGCGCGAAGTGCTGGCCGCGCGCAGTGCTGTCACCCTGTTCGACAGCTCATCGCTGGGCAAGCTGGAAGTCAGGGGTCCCGATGCCGCCCGTTTCCTGAACCGTATGTATATCAACAACGTCGAGACGCTGAATACCGGCCGGGTCCGCTACGGCATGATGCTGAATGAAAACGGCGTGATCATCGATGATGGCGTATTCGCCCGCCTCGAAGATGACTTCTTCCTGGTATCAACATCCAGCGCCGGAACCGCAGAAATCGTCATTGCATTCGAGGAATGGTTGCAAACCGAATGGCCCGAACTGAACGTCCTGATCAATAACGCCACCACCCAGTGGGCCACGTTGACCGTGGGTGGACCTGATTCCCGTCAGGTGATGACTTCGTTTCTGCCGGGCGTGGATCTTTCCGCTACTACCTTCCCCCATATGTCCGTGCTCGAGGGTGAGGTGGATAGCATTCCGTACCGCTTAATGAGAGTGAGCTTCACCGGTGAAATGTCATTCGAGCTGAGTGTGCCGGCCAACTACGCACTTGCCGCCTGGCAAAAACTGCTGGAAGCGGGTGCGCCATTCGATATCACGCCGCTGGGCATGGAAGCGCTGGACATATTGAGGACCGAAAAGGGATTCCTGGAAGTGGGCGTAGATACCGATATCTCTACGTCCCCGCTGGATGTAGGCTGGGCTGTTCCGATGAGCAAAAAGACCGCAGATTTCATCGGCAAACGCTCCCTGTCACGCCCCAATGACACCCGGCCGGACCGCTTGCAACTGGTGGGGCTGATGCCGCGGGACAGCCAACAATCCATCCCTGTCGGCTCACACATAATTTCCCGCACCAGTCTCCAGCCCGAAGGCCACATCACCTCTAGTTGCATCAGCCCGACACTCGGGCATTCGATTGCCATGGCCATGCTGAAATCGGGTCATGCACGCCAGGGAGAAAAGGTCGTCATTGATGTGGATGCGCGGCACTTCGATGCCGAAGTAGTGCCGCTGGGATTCTACGATTCAAAGAGTGAGCGACTAAATGCCTGATGTTTCAATACCGGCAACCATCGGCATCAATTCAACAGGACCAGAAACATGAAAATTTCCCGAATCGATATCTACAAATTCAACATCGAACTGACCCACCCGGTCGTGGTGCCGATTGGCACCCTTAGCGCTGCCAACAACGTCGCGCTGTGCATCACTACCGACAGCGGCATCCAGGGCTGGGGCGAAGCAAGCCCGTTCGCACCGATCACCGGTGATACACAGGAATCCAACTTCGTAAACGCCCGCCTGCTCGCACTCACCATCAAGGGCAAAGACCCGCTCGCGGTCGAGGCCCGCATGCAGGAAATCAACGCCGCGACGGTGGGTGAATCATCGCTGCGCTCAGCCTTTGACATGGCGCTGTACGATATCCTGAGCCAGGCAGCGGAATTGCCGTTGTATGCGCTGCTCGGTGGTGAGCGCCGGCCGATGCGCACCGATGTCACGATCGGCATGCAGGAAACCGTGTCTAAGACACTCGAAATGCTTGCGAATTGCATGAAGAAGGGTTTTGACGAGATCAAGCTCAAGGTCGGCCGCCCGGGCCTGGCAGATGTGGAACACGTGGCGGCGGTACGCAAACAGGTCGGACCGGGCGTCGCCATCAAGGTCGACTCCAACCAGGGCTGGGACTACCCCACGGCCGTAGCCAACCTGCGGGCCATGGAACCCTATGGCTTGCAGTACTCCGAGCAGCCACTTGCGGCCTGGGATTACAAGAACCTGCGCCGCTTGCGGGAAAAAGTCGATACGCCGATCTGCGCTGATGAATCACTGTTTGACGACAAAGATGCCCTGAAACTGGTGTCCATGGGCGCGGTTGACTACCTCAATATCAAGCTGGGTAAATCCGGCGGTATTGGCACAGCGCTGCGTATAGACGCCATCGCCCAGGCAGCCGGCAGCAAGTGCATGATAGGTTGTTTCGCCGAATCACGACTCGGCCTGACCGCCGCCGCGCACCTGGCCTGCGCCCGGCCCAACATCACCTTCCTCGACCTGGATTCCGTCTATATCCTGAAAACCGACCCGGTGCAGGGCGGGATAATCTACGACGAAGTGATCGGTGGCGGCATCACACTGCCCGATTCGCCTGGACTGGGAGCCAGCATTAGTGAGGAATTCCTGCAGACCAGTGAGCAGTACTGTGTCAAGGCCTGAGCAAATACCTAACAGATCTTCGATGTTCAGTGCTGCTCTGATCCCTGTTGCACTTCCTCCTGGGGATCGGCGCAGTAGGCGCTACGGAGCCGCTCAATGGCTGCGTCGTTCTCCACATCGTCTCCCTTGACCTTCGTCAATGCCGCCTGGGCCAATGCAATACTCGCCTCCAGGTTCTCGGATACAGCCAGCCAGGCGCTTGAGTTGGTGGGACAGGAGGGGTGCGTCAGCAGCCACTACAACGATAATGGAGCCGTTGCCCTGGGCCTGCAGAATCCAGCGCGGCAAAGGCATGCTCTTTGGTGACATGATGCCCGTTGATATCATTCAAAACTCCATCGTAGGTCTCAGCCACAATTGGTAACGCCCAGTAAACATCGGGGGCGCCGGGCAATGGGTCAAAATATTTGTTCTGATATCTCCACTGAACCACTGCATCACGCACAACGCCAACGCTGTGGGTGTTGGTAATCATGACCGGGGAACTCTGCGCCATCGCCGGGATACGGCAGTGGTGGATATGTTAAAGCTGAAGCAGAAATATAGATTATAAGACGTTGTATTCACTCAATATCTCATTTCATTGAAACTCATAACTAATCAAGTAAAGCCTAGTGAAACTCATGCAATATGTGGGTTAAGACTTCAGCCACATTTTTTTTACATCGGGTTTCATCACCTTCCCCATCGCATTTCGCGGTAAATCCTCGACCACAATCAAGCGCTTTGGGATCTTGTAGGCGGATAGCCGGCCCGCTGCCCAGGTTTTCAATTCAGCCAGCTCAAGTTCGGCGCCCTGCTCCAGGATAACGGCAACCGCGACAAGTTCGCCCCAATAATCGTCCGCCACACCCACCACCGAACATTCACGGATGGCGGGGTGAAGCCGCAACGCGTCTTCTATTTCAAGCGCCGAGAGTTTGTAGCCCCCGGATTTGATGATATCCACCGACTGGCGGCCCAGGATGCGATAGTAATCTTTTTCCAGTACAGCCACGTCGCCCGTTCTGAACCAGTCATCCAGGAATGACTGCCTGGTTTTCTCAGGCTGGCGCCAGTATTCGAGGAATACCGCCGGGCCTTTGACCTGAATTTCGCCCGCTTCTCCTTCTTTGTTGATCATTTCTCCGGACTCCGCAACCAGGCGAATCTGCACGCCCGGCAACGGCAGACCGACTGAACCCGGCCGCCGCTCGCCATGCAATGGATTTGAAATAGCCATGCCAATCTCTGTCATTCCGTAGCGCTCCAGCAGTTCCTGCCCGGTCAGGCTGGTCCACTGTCGGTGCACACTGGCAGGTAGCGCTGCCGAGCCTGATACCATCAGGCGCATGGCTTTGAATCCTTCCGCAAAAGCCTCGCGCTGAACCGGCGGCGCGGCTTCGATAGCCTGGATCAGCTTCACATAAATGGTCGGCACCGCCATGAACAGCGTAAATGCCCCATCCGCAACCCGCGCCAGTATTTCGCCGGCATCGAATGACTCAAAAACTTCGATGGAAGCTCCGCTCCAGAGCGCACATGTCAGGACATTCACAATGCCGTGAACATGATGCAGTGGCAGAAACAACGGGATACGATCATCGGCACGCCATTGCCAGGCTTCTACCAGCATCCTGACTTGTGCCTCGATATTGCGATGAGTGGCGACGACGCCTTTTGGTTTGCTCGTTGTGCCGCTGGTATAGAGCATCATCGCCCGGCGATCTTCCGAGATGGCGGGCAGTTCCCCCGGCTGGCTCTCAGCCATGTCGGCGGCCAACAGCAAAGCGATATCCAGGCGCTCACACAGTGTTTCAACGCGAGGACGAAGCGGCTCCTCAGTCACCACAATTACCGCAGCAGCGTCTGACAAATAGTGCTCGAGCTCCGGCTCCGTTGCTGAAAGACTGAGCGGCATGGCTACGCCGCCTGCACGCCATATGGCCCACTGAACGGCCACGTAATAAAAACCGGGGCTCAGCAGAAAGGCAACACGTTGCTCCCGCAGGTCATCCGCGTCACCCAGTAATGCCGCAGCGATACGGCTGGATGCCTCGAGGATGTCCGCATATGTCCAGCTGTTTTTTCCCTGAAAAATCGCCGTTGTGGCAAAATTGGACGCGGCTCGTTCCAGGAGGGTGATGTTGGACACGCTGGTTCCTCCAAATAAGCATTACCGCGTGATTACTGCTCCCACTCATGGCCACCGGCAACGTCCAATAATACTCCGGTTATATGGGGTCCTGTGTCGGTGCAGAGAAAATAGACGGCGTCCGCCAGTTCTTCGGGCTCGATCTTGGTGTGCATGGAAACATAACGCAGTGCTTCTTTTTCGTATTCTTCCAGTGTGACGCCCTGCTCTTTCGCGCCGCGTTCCATCACCATATTCATGCGGTCGTTGTTGATGGCGCCAGGCAGGATGGCGTTGCAGCGCACATTGTACGGGCCGAGTTCTCGTGCCGCGTTTTTGGTCAGTCCTTCCACGGCATATTTGCTCACCACGTAGGCTGTGCGGCTTGGCAGGCAGGAACGCGTGGAGCAGGATGAGAAGTTGACAATGGCGCCGAAGCGGCGTTCCTTCATGCCCGGAATGGCCCGCTTCATGGTGTAGAACATACCGGTCAGGTTGACCTGCATCGAGGTTTGCCAGTCTTCATCGGATATATTTTCCAGCAAGGCGTGCGGGCCGGCAATGCCGACGCAATTGACCAGCACGTCCACCCGGCCCATGGCGCCAAGCGCATCATCGAACAGGCGGTCAACATCTCCTTTGTCACCCACATTGCAGGTGGTGCCACCCATGCCTGGATTCGCTTTCAGCGTAGCCTGTACGGCTTCGTCGCGAACATCGCAAATGTGGACTTTGGCCCCCGCCGCGAGAAACTTTTCTGCAGTGACCCGGCCCACGCTGTCACCCGCCCCGGTGATCAGTACACAGAGCTCATTTACATCAGTCATGTTTTGCTCCAATCAGCTGAAATTCTTGAGTTGCAGCATCTCACGCGCATCATCAGGCGTCGCCACGTCGCATCCCAGGTTCTCGATGATCTGCACCGCGCGTTCCACCAGTTGCTCGTTGCTGCCAAACACGCCACGCTCGAGGTACAGGTTGTCTTCCAGACCCACCCGGACATTGCCGCCGAGCAACACCGACTGCGCCGCGATCGGGAACTGCATCCGGCCCAGGCCCAGCGCCGCCCAGTGCCGGTTTTCGGGTAACAGGTTGCGCAAGTAGATCATGGTCTCGGCGGTCGCCGGTGCGCCCCACAGCACACCGAGCACGAACTGGAACAGGGGTGTTCCATCCACCAGGCCTTCTTTTACCAGTTGGTTGGCAAACAGAACATCTCCGGACTGGAAGGCCTCGAGTTCGGGCTTCACACCCAGTTCCTGGAAACGTTTCGCCATTGCGCGCAGGGTGCGTGTGGTGTTGAGGTAAACGAACTCCATGGTGCCTTCAACCTGGTTGCCGGTGGTCACGTCCAGCGAGGCGATCTCAGGCAGGCAGTCGACCAGGTGCTCAATGCGCTCTTCCACACCGACCACATCGCTTTCCGGCAATGCGCGGCCCTCGTCTTCCGGGTCGGGCAGGAAGAATGCCCCCATACCAGCGGTGAGGTTAATCACGATATCAGTGTCATATTCACGCACGCGCGCCACCACTTCGCGGAACAGCTTCACATCCCGGCTGCCTTCACCAGTCTCGGGATCGCGCACATGCAAGTGAGCAATGGTAGCGCCGGCTTTGGCCGCTGCGATTGCGGAAGCTGCGATCTCTTTGGGCGTCACCGGGAAACTGGGATGCTTCGGGTTGAACGGGGCGTTGCCGGTCACGGCACAGGTCAGGATTACTTTGCGTTTCATGGTCGATGTTCCTGCAGATGGATTATTGACAAAATGCGGCCCTGGGCCGCGGTGCGGTAACACATAAGTGTACGCACCCCTTTATCATGCAGTCCAATATATTTTTTCTTCTTTTTGATATACTTTTTATATCTTTCTTAGTATCGATGGCTTGTGCTACGCGGCCCCGCAGATGGGAATAAACACGATATGGCGATGGATTTGAAGCATCTACGCACCTTCATTGCCGTTGCGGAAGAGTTGAGTTTCCGCAAGGCAGCAGAACGTCTAAATCTGACCCAGCCACCGGTCAGCCTGCAGATCAGGAGCCTCGAAGATGAACTCGGTGTGAAGCTGATCGACCGGGGCGGGCGCAAAAAAATGCAATTGACCGCTGCCGGGCAAATATTGCTCGAAGGTGCACGGGAAACACTGCGCCTGGCAGAACGCACGGCAGAGAATGTGACACTGTATTCACAAGGCAACCGTGGACATCTGCGCATCGGCCATTCGGATGATTTTCAAAAGGGCCTGTTACCGCGCGCACTGGCTCGATATCACGCCGAATTTCCAGGTGTGCGCGTCAGCCTGACGCAGCGCCCCTCGGCGCGTGTTACCGAACTACTACTGAACAGCGAACTGGATCTCGGCTTCGTCTGCCTGCCTGTCCCGCGCCTGGATACTTCGATGGTGATGCAGTTGCTGCCGACCACGCCCATCGTCGCGGTCGTACCGGTCAATCATCCACTCGCCGGCCGGCAGCAAATATCGCTGCGCGAACTCGCGGATGAGCCATTCCACCTGGTGCCCAATGACATGATGTCCGGTTTTTCATCCCAGGTCGCCAGGCTGTTCGCACAAGCCGGTATCACGCCGAAGTGCGTCGGCATGGCGGAGACATCCAACATCACGGTGCAGATCGTCGCCAACGGTTTCGGTGTGACCCTGGCGAGCCTGTCGTCCATTGGAACCGAGATCGAAGGCGTCAGCATTCTCCAGCTGAAAGACCCCAGGCCGGAACTTGAACTGGGCTTGATATATGCTGCCGCGAACACGGAACTGCCATTGATCCAGGGTTTCCTGGGCATTCTTATGCAGTCAGCGGCTGCACCTGCATGACAAAGGGCGCTGGAGGAGGAAAAGCCCCGCTAGGGCAATTCCCCCACATCGAGCACCCCACTCTTTGAGAATTCGGACTCTAGCTTTTTCGCACCCAGCAGTGACTCGTCGCGGACAAATTTAAAGTGTGCGATCCAGAAAAGACGAGACCAACGGAAACCCCAGCCACAGGCCTTTTCCCACGAGCCGAAACGGCTATATCCATTCCCCAGATCCTCCACCGTATAGCTATGACGGGCATAAAATCCTGGCAATGCGGTAACTTCCCAAGTCACCCGCCTGAGTTTGGGATCGTCTTCCTTGACTTCAATGATGCTGGCGATGGCCGGGAACTTATACAGGTACCTCTTTCTAATCGGTTCAAAACACCAAATTAATTTCGTTCCGGTACGGAGGTCTTTGTTGCGGCACCAAAAAAAACACTTGTTCCATCGAGGCCAGAAATTTGCCCGTTTGAACTGCCCCCACAATTCCTGGGCTGGGAGCTTGACGTCTACTGTGCCTTGAACAGGGTCCATGTCAGTTGAGTCGGCAAGGAATTTCTCTCTGTCATTCATGATGTAAATATTAATTGTGTCAATGTCCTGAAATCTCTCACCTAACAGGTATACGTGCCGGGTATGGTGTTTTGGCCTACGGGCTTGCACGGTCCAGGATTGCATGCAGCAGAATATTCGCCCCTGCTGCCAGGTCACCGGGTTCAGCCCACTCCGCTTCGTTGTGACTGATGCCTCCTTTACAGGGCACAAATATCATGGCGGTTGCTGCTATACGTGAAAGGTAGACAGAGTCGTGCCCTGCGCCGGATACAATTTCAAGATAAGGGTATTTGAGTGTTTGCGCTGCAGTTCTTACCGCATCGACGCACTCACTACTGAACTCTACTGCGGGTGATTGCCATTCAACCCGGACCGAGCCTTCCACCGCCGCCAGGGCCGCTGAGCGTTCGACTATGGCCCTGAATTCCCGTTCCATCTGCTCGAGTGTTTCTTCCCTGGGATGGCGTAAGTCTGCCGCCAGCGTAAGCCGCTCCGGGACCGTGTTTCGTGCGCCGGGTTCGGCCTGAACATCCCCAAATGTGACTCGTGCATGAGGTGCGTATCGGCCTGCCATCTCGTAGGTATCGGCGACAATCAAGTGCAGCGCCCGGAAAGGATCTCTTCTCATATCCATGGGTGTCGGTCCGGCATGCACGGGTTCACCGGTCAGAACTACGTCATACCAGCGCATGCCCTGTACGCCGGTCACTACGCCAATGGTTTTTTTGTTCGCCTCCAGGATGGGTCCCTGTTCGATGTGCGCTTCGAAAGCAGCGTGGATGGGAAAGGCTCTGCATGGTTTATCGCCTGAATAACCAATCCGGTGAAGTTCATCTCCAATGGATTTGCCCGACTTGTCGGTGGCTGCGTGTCCGTACTCCAGGGTAAATTCACCCGCCAATACGCCTGACCCAATCATGGCCGGGCTGAATCTCGCCCCTTCCTCATTGGTCCACACCACCACTTCGATGGGGCGGGAGGTCGGGGTATCTGAGTCATTCAATGTTTCGATGACTTCAAGCGCGGCCAGCACACCGTACACACCATCGAATTTGCCCCCCGTCGGCTGGGTATCCAGGTGAGAGCCGGCAAGGACCGGTGAGGCGCCAGAGTCGGTGCCGGCACGCCGGGCGAAGATATTACCCATCTGGTCAATTTCAATCGAGCATCCCGCTTCGCGCGCCCATCTGCAGAAAAGGTCCCGTCCCTCACGATCAAGGTCGGTCAAAGCCTGGCGGTTCGAACCACCTGCCTTTGTTGCCCCGATTATGGCCATTTCCATGATCCTGTTCCACAGCCGCTCGGGATTAATTCTTAATTCTGATTGACTCATGATGATGAAAGGAGTCCTTCTGAGACCAGCTCATCTGCAGTTTCAAGAGCATATCACCGAACTGGGGTCCAATCTGCTTGACCTGATCACAAATTTCCTCACGTTCAATGATCTCGATATTCTTCAGTGCAGCGGTACCTTGTATCAAAAGACATTTTATCCAGCCGCCGCTATCGTCACACTGCTGGTGGGCATACTCTTGTGGTCCTCGGATATGATTTTGCAGCTTGCGGGTGGCGCTCACGCCGCGCTAATGTGCATACTTAATACTTTAAATTTACGATGAGAAATGCCAAGTATGTCCCTCAACACCATTTATCAGAGCACTGTGGCATGAGTAATGTCACCCACACCACCACCGCCAGGGCCGCCGGTTACCGAATGCCCCCCGAGTGGGCCGAACACGAGCGCTGCTGGATGATGTGGCCCTACCGGGATGACTTCGTCTGGCATGACATTTCGCGCACTCAGGACGCTTTTGCGCGTGTCGCGAAAACCATACGGCGCTTTGAGCCCGTAACCATGCTGGTGTGCGAGGAAGAGTTGGAAACCGCACGCTCGCTTTGCGGTGAGAACATCGACTTCCTGGTGATGCCACTCGATGACTCCTGGGCCAGGGACGCCGGACCAAATTTTGTGAAGTGCGGCGACAAGCTTGCCGCCTCCTTGTTTCATTTCAACGCCTGGGGCCAGAAATACCCCGAATATCGCAACGATGCCGCAGTCGGCAATCGCATAGCAGAACAACTGGCCATACCCAGCTTCACGTCCAACGTGTTCATGGAGGGTGGTGGCATAAACGTTGACGGTGAAGGCACCATTCTGACCAGTGAGACCTGCATTCTGAATCCGAATCGAAACCCGCGGCTCACCAAGGCCGAAGCCGAGTCCATTCTCTGCGAAGCACTCGGTGGCAGTACCGTGATTTGGGTCCCCGGCGATCCCGACGATCATGAAACTGATGGCCATATCGATGGGCTGGCCTGCTTTGTCAGACCAGGCGTGGTGATGTGTGAAGTCGGTTGTCCAGACTTCCCGGATCGTTACAAAGGCCTGCAGGAAAATTTCCGGGCTCTTGAACTCGCGTGCGATGCGCGGGGTAACAAGCTTGAAATAATACCAATCGGTGAAGCTTACGATGCCGAACCTCTGAGTGATATATATTGCCAGTCGTTCATTAACTTCTACATAGCCAATGGCGGCATTGTGTTTCCACGCTATGGCACGAAGACTGACGAAGCAGCTCAGGCGACGATTCGCCGTGCGTTCCCCGATCGTGAGATCACAACCGTCAACATCGACGATATTGCGATCGCCGGCGGCGGCATTCACTGCATTACCCAGCAACAGCCAAAGTAGGGCCACGCTCGAAGTGTGTAAGCGACTTTAGCGTTGTGTCAGTGAATGGCCTGTCAGGTAATAGGCAATTCCGATAAAACCCGCTCCACCTATCACATTCCCCAATGAGACCCAGGCAAGGTGATAAAAGAGACCAAACAGCGTAACGCCATCCGGGTGATCGCCAAGGAGCGATATGGTGAAAATCGACATATTCGCGATGCTGTGCTCGAAACCCGCTGAGACAAAGGCAAACAGGCACCAAAAGATCAGGATGCACTTGGCTGTGTCGCTATTTGTTTTTGACGTCATCCAAATCGCGAGGCAGAGCAACCAATTACACATTATTGCACGCGCCAGCAATTCAGTAATGCTGCTGTTCATCTTGGCGTCTGCAAGTTGATGAACGAGACTGGAGCTATCGACCATCAAGCCCCCGCCACCACCTAAAGCGAACAGAACAACCAGCATGACGGCGCCAACAGATTGCCGTACCAACAGATTATCCAGTCCTTGATCACCTGGAACAGGCCGATCTTTTTATAAAGGAATCCAAAGGTCATAAACATGATATGACCGGAAAACAACTCGGCGCCGGCGAATATGATCAAGGCCAGAGCGATGCCGAAAAAGCAACCCATGATAAGGTTTCTGGAAGCAGGCTCTGCATCATTACCAAGCGTGAGGATGAGAATAATCCCCACGCCAACATAGGCGCCAGCCATCATTGTGGAAATGAAATATCCAAGAGAGTTTCTCTTGAAATAATCGATTTTCTCAACAGCGATGCCGGCAAATTCTTTGCTTGTATCTTGAAGCACGCTGTCCCTCCCCAGCTAATTGGTTTCTTAAAATAAGTAGCCCCCGGCAAAGCCGGGGGCTACTTAGTCATAGGTTTCAAAGTGTCTGGAAACATCCTCAAGCTCAAGAAGCATATTTTCATCAAACTCATAATATTTCGGCGTTTCATAATCTTCGCCAGCAAATTTCTTAACCGCATCAATATCTTCCCAAAATGTCAGCATATTAAAATGCGCAATTCCACCCTCGATACGATGTAAAACATAAGCACCTTTATTGCCTGGTATTGAGCGATAATCAGCCAAGGCAACTGTCTTCATTTTTTCCAGGTATTCATCTGAATTTTCCAGTGAAGTTGTGCCGTGCCAAATTCGTGTAATCATTTTTCATCCTCTCGTTCTGCACTGGAATTGATGTTGATGATATGGCAATCCCCCCTATTACATGTAAATATCTTAAGATTGAATAGTCCATTACAATTTCTGATTTCATGCAAAAAGATGGGTTCCTTGAATATCAGGAGAACCCATTTCATAAACGAGCAAATTAACAATAGCAGACCTCATTCAGGAATATCACGCACTGCATCTGACTCAAATCGGCTTTCCCTCTCTACGATCGGTCAAGTCCGACAGGCTGCTAATGATCGAAAAACAGGACGAAACCTCAACTGGAATTCTCAAGGGTTTCTTTCTTGCATAGTTTACAAAAACCCAATCTGTCTCTGCTTTCGCCAGCACCTCCCCTTTGCTGTCGGAAATCTCATAACGCCGGAGAGAAACGACTGATCTCATATTGGCGACCCAGGTCTTAATGTCTAAGGAATCCCCCTCGTAGGCGGGCTTGAGATAAATAATCTTGTGCGATCGGACAATCCATCCTGCACCCAGGTCGTTGTATCTTTGCGGAGGCCACCCATTCGCAGACGAATGAGAGATTGCGGCATGCTGCAACCACTTTATGTAGTGGTAATTTCCCGCATGGCCGAGTTCGTCAATTTCTTCTGTAGTAACTGTATGCTGATAGACAAAACAATTAGTCTTTTTAGCCGGCATGCTTTTCTCTCTTAAATAGAATTATATTTATTACTATTCATATAGATAATTAGTATATTTAATAGTTTACATTAAGTTAAAACAAAACCCGCAACTAATGCCCATCCTTGGGTCGGACCCACCTAGCTACCGGGTGAGCTGCAACATTCGCAGACCCAGTCGCTTTAGCCCGACACTGCCGAACCCTTTGTTGAACGGCAATTGCTGTAAATCAATCGGCCATTCATAATCGCGGGTATCTTTCGATAAATGGAGACCAAATTATAATGGACCAGTCAGAAAAAGACGCAGGAACAATCGCAGCCCTGATGATCCGGTTCAAGGAATACCGCCTGCCAAGGGCGCAGCGAATGATGGAAAAAGTCAACGGCGGTGAAACGCTCAGCGATAGCGACATTCAATTCCTGAAAAGGGTGTACGAAGACGGCAGGAACAGCCAGCCATTGGTCAAGCGCCACCCTGAGTACAACGACCTCATCTCACGATTTATCGGTCTTTATACCGAAATCATCGCCAAGGGCCTGGAAAACGAAAAAACAAAATGAAGCCTGGCAGGAAACTGCCCTGCCTGTTGGTAATGCTCATGTGCATTGGCGCCACTAGTTTGGCGGCTGATGAAGAAATCGATTCAATACCAGAGTCGCAGCAAAGCGACAGCTTATTTTATGCCCTGGTCAACGGAAAGGTAAGGGCGCTGTTCCGCTACAGCGGCCAGTACCGCAACAGCAACCTTCACCTCCTGCAGGACAGCCCAACTCCGAATATTTCGGATGAGAAGCTTCAGCAATATTCAGCTTTCGGCGGCTTTGTCGGCTATGAGACCCGCCCCTGGCACAACACCAGTTTCGGCGCCACCATCTATGCCGCCGTGCCATTTGGCAGCAACCCCGCGGATCACAGGGGCCTGGGCGGACTGTACGAAGGCAATGGCGGGCAAGACTCCTACATTGCTCTCGGTGAGGCATACGCCCGCTATCAGAAAGGCGCTCACGTGGTAAAAGCCGGACGCCAGGAAATGCCAAACTACCGCTTTGTATCCCTGTCCAACATCCGCTTTTCTCCGATCACGCATGCCGGCGCCGTTTACGAAAACAGCGTGCACGACAATTTGCGGTTCAACTTTGGCTATATAACCAGGATGAAAGAACGCAACGATTGGAGATTCATCGACATGGCCCGGGGGGCAAGGCTGCAGGAATCCTCAAACGGCAAACAGATTATCCGTGGTGACTACAACCCGGACGACTACGACGAGACGGGATATATTGGAGAAAACAAGGAAATGGGCATGGCCAGCCTGGTCTACCGCGATGAGCGCGTTACATTCGAGGCTTGGAATTACTACATCAATGACTTCGTGAATACGGTTTACCTTTATGGCCATTACGGATTCAAGCCTGCCGGCAGCCGGTTCATCTGGACGCTCGCTGCGCAGTACACAAATCAACAGGATGTTGGGGGCCATATCGCTGGAAACATTGATACCTACCAATGGGGAGTGAGACTCGGAGCCAGCGGAGAGGCGCTCAGCTGGTTTGCGTCCTACAACAAGGTTGACTATAACGAGAAATCTTACGACGGCGGTACGATCTTTGTCCGTTGGGGCACGCCGCAGATGTTTAATTCTTTCCAGGTTCAGGACTCCGAACTCGCCGGCACAAAATCCATTGGTGTGGGTCTGCAGTATGACTTTGGCCTGAATGGCTCCGTTCCCGGACTGGTCATGCGCTGGCGTTACGGTGACTACAATATGCCTGACGACCTGATTCTGACCGACGCACGCCAGGACCGTACTGAAGCCACCTTCGATCTTCGCTATTCATTTACCCAGAAGTCAGGATTCGGGATTTTTACCAAAATGCAGGGCCTGAGCATCCAGTTCCGGCTGGCGTATAACAACTACCGGACAAATTACAATTTCGAAGCCTACCGGGATCTGCACGGGTATGACTTTGAAACAGCGACCAAGAACTTTTGGGATGCGCGCTTGTACCTCGATTATCGGTTTTAGGGGAAAATTTAGGGGTCACCCATTAGCCGTTTCCGGTCAACTGGCCAAGTGCGTCCCTGATGCAGGCCATCACTTGATTCTAATGACAGTCGCCTGATGGCGCAGCTGGATTTTCGATCTTTGTGCTTGACGATCCATAACGCTCTCCTGTGCAATGCACCTTGAGGTTAGTGAAATCGTCCCACGAAGTCGTACATTTCATACCCGGGTCCACTGAACGAACGTGATTTGAGAGACAGCCATGAGCAAATTTGACCAGTACGATACCCGGCAGATCAGCCAGAATGACAAGGATCATTTTTTGCATCCCTGGCATCTCTTCGATGTATTTAAAGAGGAAGGCGCCCTGACTATAGCGGAAGGTGAAGGCTGCCATATTGTTGATACAGACGGCAACAGGTATTTTGATGCTGTTGGTGGTTTGTGGTGCAACAATATTGGCCTGGGAAGTAAAGAAATGGCCGAAGCCATTGCCCACCAGGCACTGAAAATGTCATACGCCAGCCCTTTTGTGGATATGTCCAATTTACCCGCTGTTGAACTGGCCGCCAAGCTGGCCAGCCTGGCCCCGGGCTCCATTAACCGAGTATTTTTTAATGGTGGTGGTTCAACCTCTATCGATACCGCATTTCGACTCATTCACTATTATCAGAACTGCAGGGGCAAGCATGATAAAAAGCACATCATCTCCCGGCTGAACTCCTATCACGGCTCTACCTACGCGGCCATGTCAATCAGTGGCAAACCCGGAGACCATCCTCCTGAGTTCGATTATCTGAGCGATACCATTCACCATGTCTCCTGTCCTGATTACTACCGCCGTGAAGATGAGGGAATGGGCGAGCCAGAATTTGTTGACGCATTAATTGAAGAGTTTGAAAGTAAAATCAAGGAGCTAGGTGGGGCGGACAAGGTGGCTGCCTACTTTGCCGAACCCATCATGGGTGCCGGCGGAGTGACTGTACCACCGGGGGATTACAACAAACGCATGTGGGAAGTCTGTAAGCAGTACGACATGCTCTATGTCTCCGATGAGGTGGTAACAGCCTTCGGCCGCCTCGGTCACTGGTTTGCCTCGGAAGACGAGTTCGGAATCCAGCCCGATATCATTACCTGCGCCAAGGGCCTGACCTCCGGTTATCAACCGTTAGGGGCCACCTTGTTTAGCGAAGAGATCTGGGATGTGATCAGTGAAGACGGCTACGACCGCTGTTTTGCTCACGGTTATACCTACTCCGGCCACCCGGTAGCCTGTGCAGTCGCATTGAAAAGTATTGAAATTACTGAAAGAGACAATCTTATCGGGAATGTCAATGAAGTCGGCCCCTATTTTGAGCAGCAATTAAAGACCCTGGAAGACTTGGCGATTGTCGGCCAGGTGCGTGGCCGCAAGTTTATGATGTGTGTGGAAAACGTCGCTGACAAGGAAACCAAAGAGCTGTTCCCGGATGATCTGGATATTGGTAAATGCATTGCCAATCAAGCCGAAGCCCGAGGGTTGATCATACGGCCAATCGGACATTTAAATGTAATGTCTCCCCCGCTTACCATGACCAGGGAAGATGTGGATTTTATAGTGACGACCTTGCGCGAAAGCATTAAAGCCACTATGGAAGACCTGCGCAATGATGGACATTGGAATGGATAATTTACTAATTCGCCATGGAAACCCCTGCGGCCTACCCAAGCAGGAGCGACTGAATATGAGCGGCGGTTAAGAGACGGGCGTCCTGTGGCCGCTCCAGAAACGGCTCCACATCCTGAAGAAGTTTCGAGAAGTCCATCACCTGCACATTTTCCAAGAGCATCTCTCTCCAATCCACCGCTCGAAATGTCCCCACCCCCTGGGTCTGGTCGAGGGCGTTTTGAAGAAGAACCAGGTTCGGCTCCGTTGACGGGCGGCGGCTGAGATACCAGAGCAAATCGTACCAGTCACGGCCCTTCGAATATTTTCGCGTCGTCAGGGCATGGATTTTGCCCGCCATGAGGGATGGAAGCGAATGGTGGCGAACAGCAAACATCAAGTGGCGGTTGATAACGGTTCGAACACTCTCAGCTCCGGCCGGCGGGCAGCTGTCAATTTCGAGCTTGATGGATAGGTTCTGGTTCGCCAGGGCCGAAAGACCTGCGTCCTTAAGCAGTCCAGCCACCCTAATCCAGGCTGTGTGCACTGTTTTGCGGTCATTCCAACCAAGTGCGGTGTCAAACCCCGCCAGTGTCATATCTCTTTTCAGCTTTTCCATCCAGCGTACCGGTTCGTAGCCTGCTGGATTTTCGAGGGAAAAATCGAGACCCTCAGAATAACGCGGCAGCCCAAATGCAAATCGCAATGCCGTTCCTCCAACAAATGACAGACAAATGTACGCCTCGCTCTCATGGAGCGAGCGCATGATAAATGCCTGGATATATTCCCGCAGGATATTCAGTTTTTCTGCAGGACTCTCCATGTTCTGCGCCAGCGCAACCGCCTGTTCTCTCATAGCGGCACTGTCCCTTCCTCAGTTGAAGCACTCACCTGTTCCCAAACTGAAACTGCACGCATCAACCGCGGCAATCCAAACCGTTTGGCATAGTCATGCAAGCGCCCTGTGGAAACCACAGCAAAATTCTGGAAGCGCATCTCAGCCATGCGGTCCGTATCCCAGACCCCGGACCGTAAATGCCACAAATCCAAAAGCGCCTTTTCCGGGGCAGCCACAAAAACGTTTTCCCCACCCATATCCACTGCCCGGTATCCGAAAAAGAAATTCTGTTTCAGATTTGAATAACGATATACACCAAAATCATTTTCAAAGGTGCGCGGAACCCGGGGCGTCACTGCGGTATACGCGACTGTCTTTTCTGGAATCAAGCCGTAAAAAGAAAGCGCCCAGTGCATGCTGATATAGGATGGCGTATAAAGTTGATTACTGAGCAAAGCCGGATGAGCCGCCGCCTGCCGGTACGGCTCCGCCAGGGCATACATTCCCCGGCGAAGAGAAAGCAGCTTGCCCGCCTTCCGCCATTCATACAAACGAACACGCAGGTTCTGCCTCGGTTCTCCCGATAATTGAAGCACAGTCGCAAAGTCAAACCACGGCAGATCTCCGACCAACTTTAAAAAATGATCAAATTTCATATACGTTAGTATACGTTATCATTTATTATTGTAAATAGAATATACTAAAACTTGAGGATGTTTTCTGAGAAGCGATGATAGAGCCACAAGGCGTATTGGATGATTTCGGGTGGGAATGGATGGCGTTTGTAGAGATTGGTTGATCTATTCATTGCCGGATTGCCGCCCAGATGGTGTTATTTTATCAGTACCGTCGGCGCGACTGACAATCTTCGATTCCATTCTAAATTCTGTATTTTTTAATTATCGCCATCCAGTTTTTCATAGCATCTGTTGCTAATTTTTTTACAGGGAACTCGTCGCCATTATTATCGACAACAAGCAACAAAATCCCTCCGTGACCTTTTCCTGTCTCTTGAGTTCCGTACTTGCTATCAACGTACGCAGTGCCACTTACTATACTTTGTGTGCGCTGAGTAATATCAGCTTCAGTTTCGCTGCTCGTCACTTTGAGATGTTTACTCTTGTTGGCCAATTCTCCAACCATCACTAACGCGGGGTAAGAATTCACTTCAACTTCAATTTTCCCTCTCGTTGCTTTCGCCACACCTTCAAAATCATTTTTTATCCAGTCCTTTAAATGCCAGCAGTTCAGAATAAAACCCCAGGCATCGTCTTCATATTCCACGAGCTTGCGATTCCGATTGTCTAAAACCCTCGCGTAAGCACGCGCTACTCTTTGATATTGTTTCTTAGCCTGAGTCATGCTGTTAATAGACCTCCGCTTGCGTGCTCGAATACCTGCGATCAAAAAACGCGTAATCCAAACATCCTTGATTATGGCACGATCCGGTCGACTCCTGAAGGATCTGAAGCAGACCACGCCAATGGAGGGATTCTCGACTATTAGTGAAAAAGCATTATCAAGCCGATCATGGTATTTATCGGCTTGAGCTCGGCCCCGCTTTATGCATTGCTTTTGTTTTAATTGCCTGTATGGCGGATATCCCCCCCCTGCGGCCGGTATTGTTACCATGCCCTGCAGGTCCAAATGGATGACGCTGTGTTACTCTTTGGGTCTGGTTAAGACACTGGAATAGTGAAGTGGAATTAGCTGAATATCTTGTAGAAATGGTAAAAAAACAGGCTTCAGACCTGTTTATCTCGGTTGGCGCCCCAGCGATGATTAATGTCGAAGGTGCAATGTCTGCGTTGGATGACAACGTGCTTGACGAAGAGTCTGCGCGGACGCTTGTCTATTCTGTTTTGAACGATGAACAGGTTAAGACCTTCAAAAAAGAGCTTGAACTGAATATGGCGCTGCAGGTGCCAAACGCAGGCCGGTTCAGGGTTAACCTGTTTTACCAACGCGGTGCGCCAGCGGCAGTCTGTCGCTATATCAGAGACAAAATTCTTTCTGTCTCCCAGCTGGGCTTACCGGAGAAGCTGAATGAAATAATAATGGCTGAAAGAGGCCTGGTCCTGGTTGTAGGTGGAACCGGTACCGGGAAATCAACCACGCTGGCAGCGATGATCGACTACCGTGCACAAAGCCAGGGAGGTCATATTTTATCCATCGAAGACCCCATCGAGTTTATCCACAGCCATGGCAAAGCACTGGTGAACCAGCGTGAAATCGGAATTGATACACATTCATATGCCAATGCACTGAAAAATGGTCTGCGCGAAGCGCCTAATGTGATCATGATCGGTGAAATCAGGGATCAGGACACCATGAAGAATGCATTGGCATATGCAGAAACCGGCCATTTATGCGTCGCGACTCTGCACGCGAATAATGCAAACCAGGCATTGGAAAGAATCCTTAACTTTTTCCCCGAAACGGCCCACACACAAATCCTGATGGATATTTCCATGTACTTGAACGCAATTGTATCCCAGCGGCTTTGCATCGGTGTTGACAGGAGAAGAGTTGCTGCCATGGAGTTGATGTTTAATACAGGCCATGTTTCCGAACTGATTAGTCAGGGTAAGCTCGACCAAATTAAAGATGCGATGAAACGTAGCAATGGAATGGTACACAAGACATTTGACCACGCTTTATACGAGTTATATGAGCAGGGGAAGATCTCCGAAAACGAAGCCTTGCGACACGCAGACAGCCGAAACAATCTGTCCCTGCAGATGCGCTCAAACCGCCCTGCTTCGGGTAGTCAATATGCGATGGAAAAGGAACTTTCGTTCAACAAACAGGCGCCATTCGAACAATATTTATCATTTCGTTTGAAGTCGTTACAGGTAAGCAAAAAAAGAAGATCAGATGCAGACGAAGTGCTGAACAATGCAATGATCAAAGGATTTGAGCAAAAAGGGCTAAAACATTCCCCTGATGGGTCAGAAATTGAAGTGCAGTACAGTTTTGGCGTCGAGGATATAAAAGGCCTGTCCCTGGAACCGATCGAGCACGAAAGTGATCAGTTGTCGGAATTATCTCCGGACTCGGATCAAAATATCACGTTGTTGATCAATATTATCGACAGGCGGTTCAATAGAGATGTATGGCGCTTGCAGGCCAAACAACGTGCCACAGCAAATGATCCGAATAAGTCACAAACAGAAATCAATGCGATTATGCTGGATTTGCTGCAGGACTATCCGCAGCTGGGTTAGTCAAACTCTGTACGCGGGGGATTTCCCCTTCATTTGGAAATCTGTGTCGCTTGTATGTATTCATCCTATTACCTGCGAGTACTCGAAATTCTGACACCGACCTGGAAAATCTCGAATAACCGTGCCGTACTTAACCAAGCCCAGTACCGGAACTCAGGATGCCCAAAGTGGCGGACGATGAATCCGACTGCCGCCTAAGTCCGTCCAGCAAGTAATCGGTTGATACGCCGATGTCGCCGGTAATGGCGCCAAGGGCCCCTGCCGCGTCGCGCGCATGCAGGGCCTGAATCAGTTTTTGGTGGAATCCAAATCCCTTCATCAGGGATGTTTTGTCGCGCGCAAATTCCTCCGCCAGTAACTGGTTGACCGACGGTCCCACCCTTAACCAGATCTGTTCGATATTCTCCAGCAATACGCTTGAACCTGCGCTGCGATAAACGGCGAAGTGAAACCGATGGTTGTCCTTCATCGCATGTGTCGTTTGCCCTTCCTGCGCATATTGCAAAAGCCGCTTATTGATCAGCGCCAGCTTATCGATGTCCTCGTCAGACATTCGAACGCAGGCGCGTGCTGCCGCGTGACCTTCAAGCAGCTTTCGTATCTCTACAATTTCCATATAGAGTTCAGCACTCAGCGGGGTGACCAGAATGTATCGTTTCGGGAATACCTGAACCGCCTTGAGCGCAGCCAGGCGGCTTATTGCCTCCCGGATCGGCGATATGCTCGTGCCCAGCTCATCCGCAAGAGCCCGTAAAGTCAGCTTTTGACCGGGATGGAACTCGCCTTGCATCAACGCACTGCTCAGGTTTTGATAAACCTTTTCATGCAGCGGAAGCGCTGTACTGCTATCTGATGGAACACTCATTGAACCCACCTGCCCGATTGAATTTTTCTTCGCAAAAACACAACTCCCCACCCGAATCCCTCAGCGTGCCGGGGGTCTCTGACCAGAATTTATTGCAATCCTTAATGTATCATTATCTGTAATCACAGTAAATAATAATAGCAAAAACTACTTTTCGATGTATTTTGCTATATCTGTTTCATATGCTGTGTTTTATATTACTAAATCTGAGACAGATTGGTGTACATCTGTAATCACAGTCGTTTATAATATGAACATCTGACCATTTTTTCAGTACCAGCAAAGGATATCGAAAATGACTGACACGAAACCCCTGGCTCTCGCCGATGGCGGCTTGCTCAAAACAGATGCCTATATCAATGGCGAATGGTGCGAGGCCCTCGATGGTGCTCGCTTTAATCTCACCAATCCGGCGACCGGCGAAGTCATTGCCAGGCTCCCTGATATGGGTGCGGCGGAAACGCGCACAGCCATCGAGGCTGCCAATGCGGCCTGGCCAGCGTGGCGGGCGAAGACCGCCAAGGAGAGAGCAGGCATACTGCGCAAGCTCTTCTTTCTGATGATGGAAAACCAGGAGCACCTGGCCCAGATCCCACCGCCGAGTGCGGCAAGCCTATTGCGCACGCGCGCGGCGCGGTAGCTTATGGCGCAGCTTTCATCGAGTGGTTCGGCGAGGAGGCGAAGCGGGTCTATGGTGATGTCATCCCGGCGACGTTCAACGATCGTCGCATCGTAGTCGAAAAACAACCCATCGGTGTTTGTGCGGCAATTACGCCATGGAATTTCCCGATTGCGATGGTGACCCGCAAGGTAGGTCCAGCGCTTGCTGCTGGATGCCCGATGATTCTGAAACCCGCACAGAATACGCCGCTGAGTGCGCTGGCATTCGTCGAACTGGCGGATCGTGCCGGTGTACCGGCCGGAGTGTTTTCGGTGGTGACCTCCTCCAGAGGTTCTGTGGTCGGTGGCGAACTGACATCCAACCCGATCATCCGCAAACTTTCGTTCACGGGCTCGACTGCCACCGGCAAGGTATTGATGCGCCAGTGTGCAGACACGATCAAGAAGAGGTCGCTTGAGCTTGGCGGTAATGCGCCTTTTATCGTATTCAACGACGCTGATATCGACGCGGCGGTGGCGGGCGCGATTGCGTCGAAATATCGCAACACCGGGCAGACCTGCGTTTGTGTGAACCGCTTCCTGATCCAGGATGGGATCTATGATGAGTTTGTCGGGAAACTCACCACCGCAGTCGAGGCGATGAGGGTGGGCAATGGCGCCGAGGATGGAATCGAGCAGGGTCCGCTCATCAATATCGCCGGATTGGAAAAAGTGGAAGAACATGTCCGGGACGCCGTCAGCAAGGGCGCCAAAGTTATCACCGGCGGCGAACGCCACGCGCTGGGCGGGTGTTTTTATCAACCGACGATTCTGACTGAAGTGACTTCAAAGATGCAAATCGCGCATGAGGAGACCTTCGGACCGGTCTCGGCCTTGTTCCGGTTCTCAAGCGAAGAGGAAGCGATCGCGATCTCAAATGACACCGAGTTCGGTCTTGCGGCTTACTTTTATACGCGGGACGCGGCACGTGTATGGCGCGTCGCCGAGGCGCTCGAGTACGGCATCGTTGGCATCAACGAAGGCATTATTTCAACAGAGGTCGCACCCTTTGGCGGCGTCAAGGAATCAGGCCTGGGCCGTGAAGGCTCGAAGTACGGGATCGAGGATTACCTCGAGATAAAATACATGTGCATGGGCGGTCTTTAGGCCGGAGATATGGAGATACTACGATGACATCAAATGCTGAACTGCTCGCACGCCGGGAAAACGCGGTGGCCCGCGGGGTCTACTCGTCTACACCGATTTTTGCCGCCAGAGCAAAGAACGCAGAACTTTGGGACGCCGATGGCAAGCGCTATATCGACTTTGCGGTAGGTATCGCGGTGTGCAATACCGGCCACTGCCACCCAAAAATCATGGAGGCCGCGAAGGCGCAGTGCGACCTGTTTACACATACCGCGTTCCAGGTCTGCGCCTACGAAACCTATGTCGCATTGGCCGAACGTCTGAACAAACTGGCGCCTATCGAGGATGCGAAGTCGCTCTTTTTCTCGACCGGCGCAGAGGCAGTCGAGAACGCGATCAAAGTCGCCCGTATCGCGACCGGGCGCCAGGGTGTAATCGCGTTCAAGGGCGCCTTTCACGGCCGCACTTCTTTAGCCAGCGCGCTGACCGGCAAGATCATCCCGTACAAGGCGGGTGGAGGCGTGCCGGTGCCCGGTGTGTTCCACGCACCGTTCCCTGTCCCCCACCACGGCATCTCGGTCGAGGATTCACTCGCGGCCATCGACACCATTTTTAACGTTGATATAGAGGCCAAAGACGTTGCCGCCATTATTGTCGAACCGGTCCAGGGAGAAGGCGGTTTTTACCAGGCGCCGCCGGAATTCTTGCACGCCTTGCGCGGAATCTGCGATGAACACGGCATGATCTTCATCTGCGACGAGGTCCAGACCGGGTTCGGACGCACCGGCAAGATGTTCGCGCTCGAGCACAGCGGTGTCGAGCCGGACTTGATGACGGTTGCCAAGGCAATGGCCGGCGGCTTCCCGATCTCAGGCGTGGTGGGCAAGCGTTCAGTGATCGATGTTCCTGGCCCGGGCGGCATGGGCGGCACCTATGGCGGCAATCCGGTGGCCTGCGCCGCGGCGCACGCTGCGATTTCGGTTATTGAAGAGGAGAAGTTGTGCGAGCGCAGCACCGTGATCGGCGAGCGCATGGTATCCCGGCTCAAGAAGTTCAAGGCGCGAGAAGACCTTGCGCCCATCGGTGATGTCCGGGGCCTGGGTGCGATGGTCGCATTCGAACTGGTCAAGGAACGCGGGGGCAACCAACCCGATCCTGATGCGGTAGCAGCTGTGACCCGCAAGGCGTTGGAACTGGGTCTCGTGATTCTCGCCTGCGGCTACTGGGGCAACACCATCCGTATCCTGGCGCCACTGACGATCCCGGATGAACATCTCGAAGAAGGGCTGGACATCATCGAGCAATGCCTGAAGGAAATTGCGGCCTGATCACCAGGGCGGTTGGAGAGCGAATTGGCTTACAAAAAGAAAGATGCGGACTTGCCGGATTTCGCGCAGGTCGAGCGACAGGAAATGTTACGTGGTACAGGTCTCGGCGAGGAGGGAATCCGGCGCCCGCAAATTGGAGTCGTCAGCTCCTGGGGAGAGGTCAACCCCGACCCCGGCTCGGTGCATCTGGATAAGATCGCCTTTCTGACAGACGGACGGCTTTCAGGCACCAACAAAGGTTGCGCAGTCGCCCATATTTCGCCTGAATCGGCAGTTGGTGGGCCACTGGCTTTGGTCGAGGATGGAGATATGGTCGAGATCGATATTCCGAATACGCGTCTGGATCTGCTTGTTGATGAGGACGAGTTGGCGCGTCGCAGAGCAGCATGGACACGGCCAGAGCCACGAATGAAAAAAGGCTATCTGTCTGTCTATGCGAAAATGGCGGACAAGACAGCGCGTGGGGCGTCGCTCAAATATGGATAGTGCCATCTGAGCTGCTATGTTGTTGAGCGTCTTCGTGAGGCCCATTGTAGTTTATGGACTTGCACTTTCGAGCGAGTTGCAGCGCCCATTCATCACAGCCCTGCGCAGATGGATGGAAGCCATCTGTTGCGAGGTGGTCTGAATTGAATCCAAGATCCACTTCAACATAGTGAGCGCTGCTCTGGTCTACCGCCTCACGCAACGCGTGATCCAGCATGGCAGCCCTTACGCCAGCGAGGAATCTCAACGGTTGTGGTAAGGCAGTAAACTTTTCCATCGGCGGCACGGCAGAGAACACAACATGAACACCATCACTGGCGCCAAGCACCGTTGCCAACGTCGTGACTGCGTTTCGCCAATGGCGTAACGATGTCAGCCCTGTTGTATCATTTACGCCGAACGCAACAATGGCGAAATCGCTTTTCCGTGTATTCTGCTTTTTTATACGGGCAAGCAGTGAGGAAATGCGCACGCCATTTTCGCCAACGCCTACCCAATTGACCTGACGCTTGCTCAATCGAGCCAGATGAAATCCAGCCCTTGCACTGAGCCCCTCGCTTATCTCCGCAACACCGATGCCTGCGACAGTTGACTCTCCAATCAGTAGCAGATGCAAAGGCAGCATGTTGCCGGCTACCAGGCCTTGATTCGGCCCTTCAGGCTGCGGCAGCCTCGGGGTCACGCGTCGCACATACCAACCCTGGAGAACAAGTATCGGTGAAAGAAATATCGCCGACCACCAGAGTAACTTCAGTAGCCAGTCCGGCAGCGCCCTCAAGCCGCGAGCACGGAAGTTACCGAAACTACGTTCAGCATGCATCCTTCGCTCCGAACTGAGCTGACAATTGTCCAATATCACGCACTGTCCATCCCTCCCATTAATTCACCGCGACCCTCATGCGGTGTACTGTCAAGTTAAGCTCAGATTCGGCAATGGTGCAATCGGCAATCTATTTCGGCGGCACTGCCAGAGCAAAATAAGCTATATACCTATGATTTACAGACATAATTCCAGAATTCGGTCCGACCTGGTGAATTATGCGGGCTAAAAGCCCGCCATTTTTGGGATGGCGGTGCTCGCAGTCTGCTGCGAACCTGTCTCCATCTGAATTCCCTGTATGAATGGGAAAATACAGAGAAATACTTGTGCCAGATTTATGGATTTGTACGCTATTGACCTGAATATGAGTAAGAAAACCGCTAGAAATATTACTTATCGATATATATAATATATCATCTTGTTATTCTGAAGTATGGCGGAACTTCGTTACAGTAAGTAAGCAACAAAATACCTGCGGCGGATGCCGGATGCCCAGGCTCAAAAAATGCGGCACGCACTGCAGGCCATTGCAGCAGGATGTACTAAAGGATTGAATTTCAAGTGGATGAACAACCTGAATGCATATCGACTAAGACAGGGAAATTTCCGCGCTATATATGCCTTCCGTGATGAGGGAAAGTTGGCAGTAGTTGCCAGAATCGGAACCCGCGGAGATATTTACAAATGAGAAAAGTACAGTACATAAACCAGGACGGGGAGCCACTATACGCGGTAGTGCCGATTGAAGACTACAAAACACTCATTGCCCTTTCGGCAGGCAATGATGATCACCGTAGCTTTCGCGAGATCATGGAGGCCATTGATGCCGGAGAAGAAACATTTCCGGATGATTTCGTCGGACGTCTGATCGAGACTGAGAGCCCTCTGCGTGAATGGAGAAAATATCGAGGCATGACCCAAGTGGAGCTTGCCACCGCATCGGGGCTTTCACAGGGGGCGATAGCTCAAATCGAAACCGGAAAACGGAATCCAACGGTTGAAACGGCCCGCAAATTTGCGAATGCACTCAACTGCGACATTGACAATCTGTTCTGAGCTGTGGGTTGCGAACTAGCATTCATATCAAGAAAAAGTGTCGAATACTGAATCGCGCACGATGCTTCGACCTGATTCTGTATTAACTTGTGATTCTCGTTGGTGCTGTGCATGGCGAATTAGTATTCATATCGAGAAATCGTGCGCATGCGACACGTCATTTTTTTCTCACGTTCGCCTCAGTTATTCAAACAATCAGGCAACCCTCAGTTTGACGTCACTACCCGGCACTGCAAGCATGTTAATCAAGGCATCAAGGCTGAATTTAGACAGTTTGCCGCTCAGCAGATCGGACACCCTGGGTTGAGTAATACCAAGTCGCTTTGCGGCCTCCGTCTGAGTCCAGCTCGCAGCCTCCACTTTAGCGCGGATCTCATGGATCATGCTCGCACGAAGTTTCATATTCAGAGCTTCTCCTCGTTGCACCTTGTCTATGATTCCTTCGCCTTATTCGGTCATCACTGGGTCGGAAAGAGTGTGCTCTCACTCGTCGCGTTCGGCGTCTTGTACCTGGTCTTCGGCAAGATCCGGCAAGAACAGCAGTCTCAGAGATGCCTGGGGGCTCATAGGGACGGTTGTCGTAAGCGGGTTGGCCATAGTGAGTTTTTTTATTTGGCACTTCATCCAGAAAACCTGCAAACCAGCCATTGGGGTCATCGGCATTGTCAGAGGCGAATGGATTCATAGCTGACGGTAATTCCTCGTTTAGCCAGGAGATCTTCGATATCGCGGTGGCTGAGATTGAATCGATAATACAGCCATACGACGTACTGGATGATCACGGGTGGAAATCGATTAATTTCAGAACCGGCAAACTGCTAATTTCGAAGCGATGTCCTACAGACAAGCGCAGAAACGATAGCCTGTAGTTGATAGACTCATAAGTAGAGCGGGTCATAAAGGCTGATTAGCCAGTCAAAGACGAAGGATAACTGGAAATTCGCAACGTCCAGAATAATTGAGTTAATCTCCTTCAGACAACCTGACCGGCATCAGGCCCAGCGCTTTTAAAGTGCACATGCGGCTGTGTACAATCTATTCAAATGGGCCGGCATTTGATTTCGGCCAAACACTACCGATTGTTGAGACAGCGTGCCTTTACATCCTGGGAATATGCGACAGCACCTTAATCAGAATTTTTTACCGGAGTTCGGGCGGTATAACAATTAACTTGTCAGCACACCCTAAACACCTTTGCTTACTATCTCAGCATGAATATTTGCTGTTTAAGTTTCCCCTTGTTTATCAAGTCTGAATTTATAATTTTGACTATATTTAAACTATTGGTTTAAAATATCAATAATTCATAAAGTTAAACTATACTAATGAGATCAAAACTAAACCAGCTATTGAAACGCTGGCCAGCAAATACGGTTGCTACACAATCCTGGTTGACTGAGCAGGGAATCAACTGGCAACTGACTCACGCCTATCGAAAAAGCGGTTGGCTAGAGCGTATCGGACAAGGTGCTTACATCAGGTCGGGCGATAAAGTGGGATGGAAAGGTATGGTCTATGGCTTGCAGCATCATGCCAACTTGCCCATATGGCCTGGAGGGCAAACCGCTCTCGCGATGCACGGTTATGCGCATTACTTACCCATGGCCAGGGAAACCATATGGTTATTCGCAACCGCAGGTACGCGCTTGCCCTCATGGGTGCGTCAGCATGATTGGCGTGTGAATCTCGAATTTCGAAAACCCCAACTCTTCATACCGCAAGAATCAATAGCAGGAACTTTTGGTCATCTGGATGTGGCAGGTCGTAGCTTCGAAGGACTCAACCTCACCGTTTCATCCCTTGAAAGGGCCTCGCTTGAATTGTTATATACGGTAAAGCATCAATCGAGTTTTAATTTTGCCAGTGAAGCTTTTCAAGGGTTGTTGAACCTGCGGCCAGCAGTGATGCAGGCGCATCTTGAGTCTTGCCGCTCCGTCAAAGTTAAGCGGTTGGCATTGTTTCTAGGTAAGTATTTCAACCATCCTTGGTTTTCCAAGTTGGTAAAGGCACGAGTGCAGTTGGGCACAGGTAAACGGCAGGTTGTTAAAGGAGGGATCTACAACCCTGAGTTCATGATCACCGTACCCCCGGAGTTTTCTAATGGACCAGAATAACAGCTATTACCGGCAAGTTCAGCTTCTAATATCGGCCCTGCCATATGTGGCAAGAGAGACCTGCTTCGCTTTGAAAGGGGGAACTGCGATTAACCTGTTTCATCTGCCGATGCCTCGACTATCGGTGGATATTGATTTGACTTATCTTCCGTTAGAGGAACGCGGAACTTCCCTGGCGAATGCGCGTGCAGCGCTTCAACGAATCGTAAATGACATGATGCAATCCTCACCGCATCTGGAGGCGCAACTTCAGGCAGGTAATGACAGTGAGCTTCGTGCTCTTGTGCATGGTCTTGAAGTACAGATCAAGATTGAGCTTAGCCCGGTGTTTCGTGGATCAATTCATGCGCCCACAGACATGGATATCCATGATGAAGTTGAGCGTGAGTTTGGTTTTGTTTCTATATCTGTTCTGCAGAAACCGGATCTATATGGTGGCAAAATTTGTGCAGCAGTGGATCGGCAGCACCCTCGTAACCTGTTTCATCTGCCGTCATTTCGCGAATTTGAATAGTACCCGTTGTTCTAAACTCCTGTTTTCCAATCTCTGTCTATACCGCGATATGTTCTGACAAATTGCGGTTTTTCGATCAACGAAATAAAGTCGGCCGGCTGCATTGGTTCTGTGAATGCCGGTTTTTCTAATGTCGTTATGAACTCAACCCACGGATTTGCAGTATAAAGTGTTGAAAAAATAATCGCGTCTAATAAAGTCGCTTTCTCAAAACTTCCCTGCAGCAGGGCATTAATGTCAATCGTAATGCCAAGCGTTTTTTTAAAGATTGAGTCCATCGAAACCGCTGAAATCTGCCCTTGAAATATCATAGCATCAAGAGTCGCAATGCGTGTTTTTTCTAATTCCTGAATTAAAGCATCCAGCCCTA
>PVMK01119744.1_pt1 | contig 29718 bp, 28 predicted proteins | sample 1853481 | NCBI WGS metagenome assembly PVMK01 (sample SAMN08533507, study PRJNA380276) | Marine sediment metagenome, whole genome shotgun sequencing project.
CACTTGAAATTAAGGAAGCACTTCCTGAGACAGCAAGGCTTGTTTCCGCGTATCATAATCTTCCCGCTAAAGAACTCAGCAAGGTGGAAGAAGAACTTGACTATGATGTAGTAATTTGCGGGGATGACGAAGAAGCCAAAGAAGTGGTTAAAAAGCTCACAGAAGACATGTCCAATATGAGAGTGCTTGACGCCGGTCCTTTGAAGTTGTCTTCTATGATTGAAGCTATTATGCCTCTTATCGCTAATTTAAACGTAAGACATAAACGCCATTTTTCCATTAAATTTAAGTAACTTATCAGATGCGGCCTTTTAAAAAAGGCTGCCTCTGACCTTCACTCCCCAATAATCTGAAGAATTATTTCTCTTGACCTAGGTCTATTATCAAAATCTACTACAATTATCTGCTGCCAAGTTCCGAGCAGAAGTCTGGAGGAGGCAAAAGGAACACTCAGAGATGCTCCTTGAAGAGCTGCTCTAACGTGGGAGTAGCCGTTGCCGTCACCCCATCTTGCGTCATGGTGGTAGCTTATATCTTTAGGAGCTATTCTTTCAATCGCTTCTTGAAAATCCCTAATTGCCCCGCTCTCGTATTCAATGGTTGTGACCCCTGCTGTCGATCCGGGAATAAAAACCGTCACTGTTCCTGAAGATATTCCCGATTCACTCACACCTCTTGCTACTTCACTCGTTATATCGATTAAATCGGTGTCGCCATTTGTCTCAATCCGAAGACCTTTAGTTATTACAGCCATTTTTATCTCCTAAAAAGGTTTAGTTGAGCAGGTTTTTCAAGAGGTATTGCTTTATACCCTCTTTTTTGCAAGGTTTTAGCAAATTCGGTAGCATGCTTGTCAATTAAATATACCTTCTCGGGACTTACATATTCTACAAATTGTAGAAGCTCGTTGTATCCGGCATGATTGCTAAGAGTAAACGCCTCGTCGGCTTTAAATGCTGATTTTATGGCTGATTCTTCTTCTGCGGCCCATTCGATAATTATTGCTGCTCTTTTTCGTTTTATATTTTTGATTTTGTTGGACTCCATTTTATCAGGCGGGATTATGACAATTTTTTCTTCAATATGTGTGGGTTTAAAAAGCTCATAATCTCCGAATTCAATTCCAAATTCCTCATATATTTTCGTAGCTTTATATATCGATTCGTAAAGGCTGAGTTTAAATCCATTCTCCCCCAGAACTTTAATGATATCTTGAGCTTTTCCCACAGGTTCCACCAGTATCACAGGTGTGGAATCCAAAGATAGAGTGTCTTTGATAAAGTTTATTAATTGCTCAATAGATTCATCGAAAGTTGGGAATATATATTTGGGTAGTCCGTAGGTGCATTTCATAACCAGCGCGTCACAATGTTTTGTGTAAGCGGGTTCTTGGGTCGGGAGCTTCTTTAAATTTATATCCCCGCTATAAATAAGGGTTTTATCACCTCTATCAACTATCATCTGTGAGGAACCAAGTATATGGCCAGACGGTACAAGTTCTACTTGCAGATTGCCAAGTGCAAATGGTCTGAAGTAGGGGCAAGCAAGAACTACGGATTTTTTAATCTTAGTGTCTAAGAATTTAATAGTCTCGGGAGTGGCAATAATCTTTTCAGAAGGAGTAAATTTATCTATATTCGCGTTCGAGATAAAAGAAAGTCCTGCTTTCTTTTTTGAATCGAACCAGAGTCCTGTTCCTTTTAAATGAATTCCTTCGTTATATTCAATCATTAAGTCTAAATTTTAGTGTACTTCGGGGGGTATGATTTTCAAGCAGGTGAAAATGACACATGCTCAATTTCAGATGACCTTGTAGGAATATCCCGCCTATTATACGAGCTATTCAATCACTACGTCAGAAATAAATTCTTCTTGCACGAATTTCCATTTCCCGTTTTCTTTAACAAGATATACAATTCCATCAATAGGCTCATTACTGGTAGTATAGACGCCATCAACTGTTAATATAGCGGTATCACCATTAATTTTTGAGGAAACAGCCGTTATTTTAATCTTCTTTCGCTCTTCTTGTACAATTTTAAGGAAGAGAGCTTCATCTTCTTTTGTTATTTCACCCATTTGGTCTATGTTGTATTGCGAAAGGTAAGGTTTTAGTTCATTAATGGATTTTGCTTTTTTGGTTGCCTCAACATAAGAGTCATAAAATTTAATAGTTGCATCTTCTTCCGCAAACGCGGTAACCAAGATAAAAAAACTCAAGAAAAAGGCGAATGTTATTGTATATTTTTTCATCATTTTTCTCCTTAATATAAGAACTTCTGTCAGGCCATCTTTTGGATAAAGAATACCAAGCGCATTTATTGTTGACAAGGAATACTTATAGCAGTGATAATTTTCAACACTTCTTATGTTCAATAAATGCATAAAGAATCCTGTTTTGAGGAGCAAAATTCATGGATAAGACTGAGAATTTACTTAAAGAGCTGACTGAGGCACACGGTATTCCCGGATATGAAGCGGATGTGCGTAAGGTAATTAAAAGTTACTTTAAACCCATTGGCGAGATAAAAGAGGATAATATGGGAAGTCTTATCTGTAAGAAAGCTGGAAAAGAAGCTGCTCCTAAAATTATGCTAGCAGGACATATGGACGAAGTGGGTTTTATGGTTAAGCACATTTCTTCAGACGGCTATATAAGGTTTACTACTTTAGGTGGTTGGTGGGATCAGGTTCTGCTAAGTCAGAGGGTTACAATAAGAACTAATAAAGGAGGTGTGCTTGGTGTGATTGGCGCTAAGCCCCCACATCTTCTCTCACAAGAGGAACGTAATAAAATCGTAACCAGAAAGAATATGTACATAGATATTGGTGCTACATCGGAAAAGGATGTTGAAAAAGCGGGTGTTAGGGTGGGAGATCCTATCGTTCCTGTAAGTGAATTTACAATATTAGCTAATCCTAAAACTTATATGTCCAAAGCTTTTGATGATCGTGTGGGTTGCGCTGTTGTAATTTCAGCGCTTACTTCTCTAGGCAAGAATAGTCATCCCAATACACTCTACGGAGTTGCAACCGTTCAGGAAGAGGTTGGTGTAAGGGGAGCTACTACAAGTGTAGACATGGTTGATCCGGATATCGCAATTATCCTGGAGTCAGACATAGCCGGGGATGTCCCGGGAATAAAGCCTGATGAATCGTCAACTAAATTCTCCGGCGGACCTTCTTTGCTGCTATATGACGCCCGTATGATACCGAATCTGAAACTTAGAGATTTAATCATCGATACTGCAAAGAAAAATAAAATTCCTCTTCAGTTCACAACCATGGAGGGAGGAGCAACGGACGGCTCTATAATTCATTTGCATAAAAGCGGGGTGCCTACAGTTGTTCTCGGAGTTCCTTCGCGGCATATCCACAGTCACAATTCAATTATCCATAGAGATGACTTCGATAATACAGTTAAGCTTTTAAAAGCGGTTGTTCAAAAACTGGATAAAAAAACGGTTCAGAATATTAAGACATTTCGTTAGTTCATCAGTAACTACAATTAGCATATATTGTTGTAATCTTTAAATAGACGCTATATCGTGTCACTATAAATTGCTGGTAAACTTAAGGGCACCTTGGAATCCATCAAAATCATAGGGGCGAGAGAGCATAATTTAAAAGATGTCTCTCTTACTATACCCAGAGGAAAGCTTGTAGTAATAACCGGAGTGAGCGGCTCTGGTAAGTCGTCGCTTGCTTTCGATACTATCTTTGCAGAAGGGCAGAGAAGGTATATGGAATCTCTTTCTGCCTATGCAAGACAGTTTGTGGAAAAAATAGATAAGCCTGATGTGGACTCGATCGAAGGACTTTCCCCCTCTATTTCAGTAGATCAGAAATCATTTCAAAGAAATCCCCGCTCAACTGTAGGCACAATAACTGAGATCTACGATTTCCTTAGACTCATGTTTGCGCGTATTGGAAAGCCTTACTGCTACAACTGCGGAGTTGAGATATCCGCACAGAGTCTGGACAAGATGATTGAGCGTGTATCAACCTTAGGAAAGGGAGAAAAAATCTCTATCTACTCCCCTATTGTTCAAGGCAGAAAAGGAGAGTATCGCAAAGAGCTTGAAGAACTCAGATCACAGGGGTATCTAAGAGTCAGGATTGACGGTGTGCTCTACGACTTAGATGAAGAAATCAAAATAAACAAACGCAACAAACATACTATAGAGCTTCTTGTAGATGTAGCCATAATACGCGCGGAGAATATGGGGGAGAGAATTAGAGGGTCGTTACAAATTGCTTTAAAACGCTCAGGTGGTGTTGCAGTAGTAGAATCAGACAAGGGTGAAATATTTACATTCAGCGATAAGTTCGCATGCCCAAAATGTGGTATGAGTTATCCCGAAATTTCACCACGATTATTCTCTTTTAACAGCCCTTACGGATCGTGCCGTGTGTGCCATGGTATAGGAACAACATCGTTTTGTGATCCTGATCTTTTAATTGATCCTGATCTTTCTATCTTAGATGGAGCGATTATTCCCTGGAGGAATTCGAGCTATTTTAAACAGAGGATTGAGAACGTTTCGGACAACTATAGCTTCGATATTACTGTCCCTTTTAAGAAGCTTCCTTCTAATATTAAGAAAATAATTGTACATGGTTCTGGGAACGAGGAGGTTATGTTTTATAAAGAAAGGAAGGGGAGAGTACTAAAATACTGGGATACCTACGCAGGGGTTTTGGGTATTACGTTAGAATGGTTCAAAGAGACGGAATCTCCTCAAGTTAGAGAAAAACTCTCTCAATATATGAGAACAACTGTTTGCCCCGACTGCGAAGGCTCCAGGTTGAGGAAAGAATCTCTATCAATTCTTATTCAAAAGAAATCGATCTATGATATAGCTAAGATGCCCGTCAACATAAGTCTTAATTTCTTTGAAAATCTAAAGCTTAAAGGACGGGAAAAAGAGATCGGGGAGAGGATTATTAAAGAGATTAACTCCCGACTCAGGTTTTTGCATGATGTGGGACTCAGCTATCTTACGCTAGACCGCTCGGCTCCTACTCTATCAGGCGGAGAGGCACAAAGGATAAGGCTTGCAACCCAGGTTGGATCGAAACTCACGGGAATAACATATGTGCTCGACGAGCCAACGATTGGACTTCATTCGAGGGATAACCTTAGGCTCATAGATACTCTCAAATCCTTAAGAGACAGCGGGAACTCTGTAATAGTTGTTGAACATGATGAGGATACGATTAGAAACGCGGATTATATAATAGATATAGGTCCTGGTGCCGGGGAGAAGGGAGGGGAAATTGTCACGGCTGGTGGTGTCGATCAGCTAACCCAGAGCGAAAGGTCTCTTACCGGTGGTTACTTGTCCGGCGATCTAAGTGTTGCCTATCCCAAAAGGCGTAGAAAACCCAAAGGGTTCATATCTATAAAAGGCGCTTCTGAGCATAATTTGAAAAATATAAATGTTGATTTTCCCTTAGGAGTATTCACATGCGTAACGGGTGTCTCGGGATCAGGAAAGAGTACCCTTTTGATAGATACTTTATATAACGCGCTCAGTCATTCTCTTTATAAAAGCAAGGAACCAATTGGCAAGCATAAGAAAATCTCAGGGGCAGGAGAAATTGATAAGGTCTTAAATGTTGAGCAAAGTCCTATAGGCAGAACCCCAAGATCTAATCCCGCCACATATACAGGTCTATTTTCTCCAATCAGAGATTTATTTGCCATGCTTCCTCAAGCCAATGCCCGGGGATATAAGCCAGGAAGGTTCAGCTTTAACGTTAGTGGCGGCAGGTGCAGTGTGTGTTCGGGGCACGGTAGGGAAAAGATAGAAATGCATTTTCTGCCCGATGTATATGTGACATGTGAGCGGTGTGGTGGAGGAAGGTACAATTCGGAGACACTGGAGATTAAATATAACGGTAAAAGTATTGCGGATGTACTCGATATGACGGTTAGTGAAGCGCATGAGTTTTTCCGTAATATTCCCCCTCTTAAGTCAAAGCTTGAGGTACTGGAAGCAGTTGGGCTTGAATATATTAGATTGGGCCAGGCAGCGACCACTCTTTCGGGAGGAGAGGCGCAGAGAATAAAACTTTCAAAAGAACTCTCCCGTCGTGCTACAGGAAATACTCTCTATATACTTGATGAGCCCACAATTGGACTTCACTTTGATGATGTACGGAAACTTCTTCTGGTAATTCAAGAGCTTACGAATAAGGGCAATACTGTAATAGTGATTGAGCATAATCTTGATGTAATAAAATGCGCTGATTATGTGATTGACATGGGTCCTGAGGGAGGTGAGGCAGGTGGGCAAATTGTGGCTCAGGGAACACCTGAAAAAGTCTCAAAAGCTAAGGATTCATATACCGGCATGTTTCTGAAAAAGACATTAGCAAAGAAAAAAACAAGCGGTAAGGGACCTAATTAATTGGATTTATTACAATCAATAATCTTGGGAGCGATTCAGGGTATTACCGAGTTTTTTCCGGTAAGCAGTACCGCTCACCTTGTACTCTTTCCCTGGTTTTTCTCATGGACAGATCAGGGGCTTCCCTTTAATGTAGCCCTCCATATGGGCAGTCTCATAGCAATTATCTATTATTTCTGGCGTGACTGGATTTTAATAATTAAGGAGTTTCTTGAAAGTGTTTTTAAGGGGAGTTTTGAGGGTCGTCCGTATGGTAAAACAGGGTTATACCTCATAATTGCAACAGTGCCGGGGGCATTAGCCGGTCTGCTGTTTGAGGAATATGCAGCCGGGCTTCTCAGGCACCCTTTGTCCATCGCTTTCTCCCTTTCTTTTTTCGGTGTGGTTCTTTATTTTTCAGACAGGGTCTCTAAGAAAACCAAAACTGTCGCAGAGATAAACATCGTAGACTGCATCATAATCGGGTTTTCTCAGGCACTCGCTATTGTTCCGGGAGTATCTCGCTCGGGAATAACCATTACAGGGGCTATGTTTAGAAACTTAAACCGGGAAGAGGCAGCAAAATTTTCCTTTTTATTAGGAGCACCTCTAATAGCGGGCGCGGGTGTGTTTGAGGCAAGGCACCTGGAGTCCTCTCAGGTTATGAGCCTTCCTTTTGTAGCTGGCATTATAGCATCGGCTCTATTTGCTTTCCTTGCTATTAAGTACTTATTAAGATTTGTGAGAAAATCAAGCTATACGGTTTTTGTGATTTACAGACTAGCTCTTGCTGTTTTGATTGCGTTTTTATATTTAACGAGATAGACGCTCTAAATAATTTCTTATATTCAGCCAATTTTTATAGTATTAAAAAATGGAGTCGCCAAATTGATTGCACTACTTTCTGCAACATGGGATGAAATCATATTATTAAAAAGAGATGTGCAAGTTGCCGATGAGGGGGCTAACGGGGAGCTGGAATACAAAATTGGCGAGTTATACGGTCAACCTGTAGTTATCGCGGTGACGGGAGTAGGGATTAGAAGAGCGAGAGCTGGAACGAGTTTTATTATTCAGAAATTTAAACCCCGCATTATAATTTGTGCCGGTCTTGGTGGTGCGCTTAGTCCTGATCTCAAAGTCGGGGATATTGTTTTAGGAGAGTCGGTCATTAGTTTAAGGGAAAATGAGGCAAAGGAGCTCTATAGCGATCTTCCTTTCTCAGAAATTGAATGTAAAAAAGGTGCACTTCTTACAGAGAGCAGGTTTATCAACAAACCGGAAGAGAAAAAACGCTTGTTTGAAGCTTCAAGTGCTTTATCTGTAGACATGGAAACGTGGGGGGTGGTAGAAGCTGCTGTGCAAAGTGGCATACCTGTAGCATCTGTGCGTTCTGTGTCTGATGAATCGCACGAAAACCTTCCCGATATGGGAGCAATTTACGCTAATAACGGGGAGGTCGATATTGAAAAAGCGAGCGATTATTTTTTGTCAGATCCGTCTTTAATTGCTCCTTATTTCAAATTCAGGTTTAAGAACTCACCCAGAGCCGCAAATTCACTTTGCGAATTCCTTTCTTCTCTCATACCAAATCTTTAGTCGGGATTAAGATAAATATTCTTTACATCCATAGGTATCGGAGTAATCTTTTTATATGATATTTAATTTTATCAAAGTACGTAATCTGTATCTTTTTATATTGATCCCGGGTCTATTCTTTTCATTAACCAAAGCCTCCATATCCGCCGTGCAAGCAAAGGACAGAGGCGATTCTATCGTAATACAGGCAATGGAAAAAGAGCTTAAACGCTCACAGGAAAAACTTAAGCTTGAAGGCTACGAAACACCCTATTTCATAAGTTATCAGATTAAAGACAACCAATACTATAGCATCAAGGGAAAGTACGGTGCCATTGTTTCTTCGGATAAAGACAGGATCAGGCGTCTTTTTGTGGATGTACGTGTAGGTAACTATGACTTCGACAATTCCATAAAGGGAAGATCAGGTGGCAGTGTACCCTTTCACGACGCTCTAGATGTAGTAGTGGACAATGACCCTGACGCAATTAGAGCGGCATTATGGCAAGTCACTGATCTGGCATACAAAGATGCTCTAGCTCAGTATTTCAATAAAAAGGCTAATAATGTACAGGAGATAGAGGATAAAAACTCCAAAAGTTTTACCAGGGAGAAGAGCCACAATTACTATGGGCCTGAGCTTACTTTAACTTTTAACCCCCAACAGTGGGAAGACAACATAAGGGACATATCATCAGTCTATAAAAATTATAAAGAGCTTACTAATGCCGATAGCATAATAACAGCTCAAAAAGAGACGGTCTATTTCATTAATACTGAGGGGACGAGTTATATAAGAGACGAAGTGCTTTATTCAATTGACGCGCAAGTGACAACAAGAGCAGAAGACGGGAAAGCAATAAGCAATTATAGAAATTTGTACTATGTATCTCCTGAAGAAATTCCATCTGTGAAAGAGCTAAAAGCTATTGTGAACGAGATGGTAGAGGAGGTGCTTGAGATGAGAGGTGCCGAGGTGCTTTCTCCCGTAAGTGTTCCTGCCCTGCTCGAGCCGGAAGCTGCGGGAGTAGTTTTTCATGAGGCCATAGGACACCGCCTTGAGGGTGAGAGGCAGATTGACGATGACGAAGGTCAGACCTTCAGAGAGAAAGTAGGGGAGAAAATAATACCCTCTTTCCTTTCTATTATTGATGACCCGTCTATGAAAAACTTCAATGGCACACATCTTATGGGATATTATCCATTTGACGATCAGGGTGTACCTGGAGAAAGGGTAGTTCTTATAGAAGATGGTATATTAAGGAACTTTCTCCTGTCCAGAACTCCTGTAAACGGTTTTGAAAGCTCAAACGGTCATGGAAGGGCATCTTACGGACGAGCGCCCATAGCGCGAATGAGTAACACTATGATTGAGTCCAATACCGAATACTCAAATGAGAAGTTAAAAGAACTACTTATTGAGGAGGTAAAGCGTCAGAATAAACCTTTTGGACTCTTAATTAAGAGAATGAAAGGAGGAGAGACGAATACTTCTTCTTACAATTTCCAGGCTTATAGGGCAACCCCGGTTGTAATCTACAAAGTCGACCCAAAAACAGGTGAAGAGACCCCGGTACGCGATATAGAGATCGTAGGGACGCCACTTGTGTCGATTAATAAGATTATTGCCACAGGGGATGATTACTTTGTATTTAATGGTTTCTGCGGCGCCGAATCAGGCTATATTCCGGTTTCGACAGTTGCTCCGAGTATCCTGGTTTCAGAGATAGAATTTCAGCGCAAATCCTCTAAAAAAGAGAAGCTTCCACTATTACCCCCACCTTTTTTTGACGAAGGCAAGTAGGACTAAGTTAATGTTTTCTGGACAAAGACATTGTCTCTATTTTGCCTGCTGAAACATAAAGTCCTTGATATAGGTGCTTTAATTTCAATCCTCCAATCTATTAAAACTTATTCTCCTTCCATAATTCTTTGTTATTTGTTAGTATTGAATATATCACTTCCACTTTAACTCTTAAGGGGGTTCCCGTAATGGCTATAACTGAAAAAACTATCGAAGCATTGCTAAATGAAGGGCGCACTTTTTCTCCTAGTAAAAAGTTCAGAGATAATGCACATGTGAACGATGAAGCTCTATACCGTAAGGCAAAGCGGAATAGAGAGAAATTTTGGGAAGATTTTGCAAAAGAGCTTGACTGGTTTAAAAAGTGGAGAAAGGTCCTCACATGGAAGGTCCCCAATGCGAAATGGTTTACAGGCGGGGAATTAAACGTCTCCTATAACTGTCTTGATAGACATATAGAGACCGCAAGAAAAAATAAGGCAGCGATAATATGGGAAGGTGAGTTTGGAGAAAGTATAACTCTTACTTACTGGGAGCTCTACCGAGAAGTAAACAAATTTGCCAATGTCTTAAAAAGTCTTGGAGTTAAAAAGGGTGACAGGATAACTATCTATCTCCCAATGATCCCTGAGCTTGCCATCGCTATGCTTGCATGTGCCAGAATAGGCGCCCCTCACAGCATAGTTTTCGGAGGTTTTAGCGCTGAGAGCTTGCAGGGCAGGATAAACGATTGTAAAGCGAAAGTTCTTATCACATCAGACGGTGGGTACAGGAGAGGGAAAGTGGTTCCTCTTAAGAAAAATGCGGATGAGGCGCTTAAGAAAACTCCTTCAATAAAGAAAGTCGTAGTAGTAAATAGGATTGGAGATAAAGAAAAAGTAAGAATGAAACGGGGAAGAGACCTTTGGTGGCATAAATTAATGGAGGACGCCAGCCCCTATTGCGCGCCTGAGAGGATGGATTCAGAGGATATGCTCTTTATTCTCTATACAAGCGGTACCACAGGTAAACCCAAAGGTATTGTACATACTACAGGAGGTTATCTTGTAGGCGCTTACGCAACTACTAAATTGGTTTTTGACCTTAAAGAAGAGGATACATACTGGTGTACAGCCGATATAGGGTGGATTACAGGGCACAGTTATATAGTTTACGGTCCTCTTGCCAACGGGGCCACATCGATTATGTATGAAGGTGCGCCTGACTATCCCGATATCGGGCGATTCTGGGCCATAGTGGAAAAATATGCGGTAAATATTTTCTATACCGCTCCAACCGCTATCAGAGCTTTTATGAAATGGGGAGAGGAGCATCCGAAAAAAATACGATCTAAGCTCACTCCGTCTATTGGGTTCTGTAGGTGAGCCGATAAACCCTGAAGCATGGATATGGTATCACACGCATATTGGAGGCAAGAAGTGTCCAATCGTCGACACCTGGTGGCAGACTGAAACTGGGTCCATACTAATTACGGCGCTCCCCGGGTTGACTATACTAAAACCCGGATCTACTACAATTCCATTTCCGGGTATAGAGGCGGACGTAGTTGATGAAGCTGGAAAGAGCGTCAAAGTAGGAGCGGGCTATCTTGTTATTAATAGTCCATGGCCTTCGATGCTGAGAGGCATTTACGTTGATCCGAAACGCTATATGGATACGTACTGGAGCAAATATCCGGGAATTTATTTCACCGGAGACGGGGCAAAGAGAGATAAGGACGGCTATATATGGGTTCTCGGCAGGGTCGATGACGTAATGAATGTTGCCGGGCATAGAATTAGCACGATGGAAGTGGAAAGCGCGCTTGTGGATCATCCGACCGTTGTGGAGTCTGCGGTTGTCGGCAAGAGCCATGATCTAAAAGGACAGGCAATTGTGGCGTTTACTACTCTTAAAAGGGGCATTAAGTCGAGTCCTAAGCTGCTGGAAGAACTAAGAGCACACGTCGCCAAAAAGATCGGAGCGATTGCTAGACCCGATGACATTATTTTTACTGCTGATCTGCCTAAAACCAGAAGTGGAAAAATAATGAGGAGGCTTCTTAGAAATATAGCTGAGGGCACAGTATTGGGAGACACCTCGACTCTCGCGGATCCCTCTGTTGTAAATCAGCTCAGGGAACAGCACGAGCATAAAGAAGGATAAAGATTATTTAATTGGAAACTTGGGCGGGTAATTGATTATGCTCTTTAAGATGGGTGTACTTGCGTACCCTAAAGTTCTGAATGTCTTGACTAATAGAAGCCACAACAAAACCAATCACTGTAGCATCGTCTAAGAGCCCTAAGACGGGCACCATATCCGGTACAGCGTCAAATGGATTAATGAAGTATATAAGCGCGGCTGTGGATAATAGCAGAGTCATATAGGGGGCTTCGTGATAATCGCCTTTGACCCAGGCTTTAAGCATTGCAAGGAGTACAGTAAAATCATTCTGAATAGATAGTATCTTTTTTTTGCCGGAATGGATTTCTTTAGATGCAGTATCGACTAACTCATTTACATTCTTAGTGTTTTTTAATAATCCGCTAGCTCGAACGAGGGCGGTTGTAGAAAACAGCTTAAGTATGGCTTTGTCCGATGTGAGCATAGTTCATTTATTGCTTGAAACACCTTATAAGCAATCTTATTAGTAAACTTTATGACACATCTTTTAGAGACAGCCCATTATCTTTTAAGAATGCCAGGAGGCCCTTTTTATTTATTGTTCTTATAGCCCGAGTTGAAATACGTAGTCTTACTGTGCGGTTTAGTTCAGGGATAAAAATCCTTTTCCAGTGTAAATTAGGATTCTGACGACGCTTTACCTTATTGTTCGCATGCGAAACATGGTTTCCAACCAGTGGAGCTTTTCCTGTTATCATACATTTCTGTGCCATTTGTTACCTCCTACTTAATACCGTAAAACAGGTTAGTAAGTATTCCACAAGAAAAAGATTTGTAAATATGGGTCTAAAATAAAGAACCGTACCTCTAAATATTTCGTATAAGAATAATGTGTATATCTGATAAATAATTTGCACAGCATTTAGACATTTTATAGAGGGTTTGAAAAAGCAAATAATAGTTGCAAATAAAATTTGGCGTTCTACACCTTAAATTGAGTAAAAACACTTTATGGAGGTCTATAATTATGAAGAAAGGAGCACTTCTTTTCTTGTTTGTTGCTTTAGCATTTGTAATGTTGTCTGCACCATCTTTTGCTGATAGCGTTGATAAGGCTGCAGATGCTATGCAAGAGGGTCAGGACATGATGGACAAAGGTCAGGGCGCCATGGATAAGGGTCAGGACATGATGGACATAAAGGATGCAGAAGTTATGGAAGCTACAGTTACGTGTGTCCAGGTCGATCAGGGTGGAACTCTTACAGGTTTAACAGAGTTTAAAGTGTGTACGGGTACGAGGACAGCCGATAAATCCGCGGCTGTAGTTGCTCCCAAAGCTCAATCAGCAGTTATGAAAGGCGGCAAACAGACAGTTGCAGGAGAATTGGCAGGACATGCAAGAGGTTACATTCTTGCTTCCGCATCAGCACTGGACGACAAAGGCGCTACAGAGACAGTGAAGGGACTATAGTTTGCCTTCTTCCAAACTATGAGGACGGTTCGGTTCAGCCTGTAGTTGCAACATCGCCGTGTGGAGGACACGACCAGCACCTTCATGTAGTCAAGACCAAAAGTGGTCAAGTATACGCGCTACATGGAACTGAGGAAGCGATCAAGAATTTAGAAGCTACTTCTGATAGAAAAAATGTTAGCCTCGAAGGTAAGATTCTTGGAGAACAGGGAGCCTGGGTTCTCTACGTTAATTAAGTAATAGATATATATGAAGCCACAAGGGGGAGGAGCCATCCCCCCCCCTTTTTTTATCATCTCAAATAATTGAATTATTTTATTCGGTTGAAACAGTTATTTTCCTTTCTGTATTATTAAAAGGACCATCTACTAAATTCCCCTCTCCGTCTAAAAGCTGAAGAGTAATAATGTATTCTCCGCTATCTAGCCCTATAACAAATGCGGGCTTCCACTTTGTCATTGTAATTGTATGTTCTATAGCGTCCGGTTCATTTTTACGAATTGTATATTTGGTCTGGTATCCGTCGCCAAGCTTGATGTTTATTACATAAAAGTCGAGCATTATCTTTTCTGCGTCCTTACCCTCATATTTACCTTTTGGTCTGCTGTATATAATAGTGGGTTTGGATTCATCAAGCATAAACTCCCCTTCTTCTTTGCCAACGTAGAAGTTCACAATATCAACGGAGTCTTTAGACTTAACACTTTCATGATACGAGCGGCTAGGGAATACGATGAGTGTATGAGGGCCTTCATCTAAGACCCCTATATCAAAAGGAACTCCCGCTTCATAATCCGCAAAGTAAGGGTCGTTGTCCAATATTATATGGACATGCTGCCCTTTTGCAGAGTTGGCGATCTCTTTGGCTCTTGGGGTTTCGGTTTGTATGCCAAGCTCGTAGTTCTCTACATCTACGACTACGGAGATGTTGTTATCATCTAGCACATCCCCGTCTTTTAAAGACGAAAAGCGGGCTTTTGCGCCTGGAAACGCCGGGGATCTTTCTCCAACTTCGATACTAACTTTAGATTCTTCGCCTTGAGTATCCGCATCAATGGAAACTTCTTCAACAACAGCTGTCTCTTCTTGGGCGTCCGTATCATTTGCATTTTCGCTATCTTGCTTGCAGGATAAAGTAAGCACAGCGAAAGCAAACATAATACAAAGTGATGATATAGTTAAAATTCTTTTCATTTCCTTTACTCCTTTTGAATTTGATCTACCTTATGTATTCTAATTTATCGTGTACCGGAATCCAATTAAAATTTCTTAATATTAAATGAATACCTACGGAGAAATAGATGATTAGCCAGGAATTATTGAATATTATTGTTTGCCCGGAAACCAAGCAGGATTTGGTCATAGCAGAAATTGATGTTGTCGAGAAGATAAATGCATTAATTGAAAATGGGGAATTGCTAAATAGGTCTAAACAAAAAGTGACAGAGAAAATAGACGGTGGTCTTATCCAAAAAGATGATCGAAAGTATCTTTATCCAATCAGGGATGAAATACCGATATTGCTTATAGATGAATCGATTTCTCTGGAGAATGTTCAATAGCAAGCAATTTGGGTTCTCATCTATAATTTCAACTTTATATTCTACTGCGTTTCTATCACTATTACTTGTCCCCCGTGTTTGATGATTTAATAAGAATGTTCATTATGCGTACCGATTGCGTATTGAAACTGCAAAAAGATTGCATGCTGGTTTTCCGCGAAGGCCTGGTTGAGATAATCGTACTGTAACCTTATTCTCGAGAATTCACTAGGGTTAAATGTCAGCATGTGTGATATACGATAAGTCCTACCCAATAGTCCGAGCATTGCCTCTTCTTCCCCGCTTTCTTCTGCTCTTATCAAGCTAAGCAGATTTGATTCGGCGTCTGCTCCTTCTTGTTGAACCGGCGTGTTGGTATCGATTATGCCAAACCTAAATCCACTGTTCCATCTCTTAGCGAAACGGTATATCAGCTGTGCATACCAGCCCCAGTTCTCAAGTGTCTCTTCAGGTGTCTGCGCATCGAGATACATAAACTCGGATTGCAGCATAATTTCTTGGTAGGGATTGTTCTTCAAAGGACGATACTTGGCGAATATATCAATTCCATAGAGATTAGATCTTTCCCCCAGAGCTGTGCCGTTTGAGCTTGTCGCGAATGACCCGCCCAAACTCACGCCGAGAGCTTCAGAGAGCTCAAAGAAGTTCGCGATGTGGAAGATATACAGCAATCTTCCTATATTATTGGCATTCTCATCCCTTGCGAATGTAGGCGTCTCAACATCGGGGCTTCCGCCTGAAGCGCTTAGTTCCAGATACCATGGCAACGGAACCAGGAAATTGGCCTCTATACTTGTGGGGTTAAGATGCTCTCCAAGAAACTGCGCTGCGGGTAAGGGTAATGTGACGAAATTTTGACTGTCTCTGTGTATTTGATTGACCCTGCCGAACTTAGCCCTCATCTTGCCTACTCTGAATTGAGAATTTAAGGGTAAACTAAAGAGAGTGGTTCCATATGCTTCCTCAATTTCTATACCTTCTTTTGTTATCGGGAAAAAGCTGTCAAATCTGAAAAAGGAATCAACTACTGCTTGAAAGCCGATCTCAATTTCCTGTAGATTGACTCCGGTATTTTGAGGATCAACTTCAGCAAAGACAACCGGATCGTTCTGTGAATAATAAGCGACAGAGAAAATTCCTATTACACTGATTTGCGGATTAAGTGTGTTTAACGATTTGCTGAGAAAAGTTTGATGATCCTCCTCTGCGTGTTGTTCGATTACCGTTAAATCAGTTTCCTCTTCGACTACGATTGTTTTATCTTTAATGGTCTCATCTTTCTCCTTCGCTTGCTGCTCAAGGGCTCTATTCCGCACTTCAAGCTCATCTATCTTCTTTTGCATCTGCTCCATCATCTGTCTTAGTTCTTTTAACTCTCTTTTTATATCATTCCCTTCATCACCGTGGGCTTCATGGTTTAACGATGTGGAGAAAATAAGAAAAAAAATAATCAATACAAGGAAATTTCTTCTGGAATTCATACTTCACCTCCAATTTATAAAATGAATAAATAAAAATTGGTTTGTATTGCCAATTGGGAGAGCGGTCCAATGAAAATTGGTACGTGCGTGATCCAAACTCTAAACAAATTGAGTTTGCTCACATCTTAAAAGGTTCTTAATTATATGAAGGAAACCCAATTTAAATCGGATTTCGTATAAAGATTCCCATATCAATGACTGGGTTATATGGTTGGAGGTGAACGGGAGGGCTTATCTAAATTTAAATACGAAGCTGGAACTATAAAATCTATACTTATAAAAGCTATTAATTGTCCTAACTGGTTGTTATTAAATGAATATTCGATCTCTGGGACTTGTAAGTTTCCCTGTAATAAGCATGCGGAGCAGTCCTCAATAGAATAGCTCTGAGTTGAATTGGAATCCAAATTATTTGTGATTGAGCCCGAAATGGTGTGATTATGAAGACTTAGAGAAAATACAAAAAGTACGGCAAGTGCCGGGATAAAAAAGCTGGATAGTCTATTTTTATTTATTTCTCTTGATATTCTCATGCCGCACCTGACTTGTTTTTCAACGATACAATCTCGTTTGCAATTGTACAAGCCGCTTCATCCACAGTGAGTGAAACGTCAAGATCGATACCTTGTTTCTTCAGCTCTGAAAAAAGTGCTCCCAAAATCGGCGGCTCAATATGGCACTGTGAAAGTTTCTCTATTTCAGAAAATATTTCCTTAGGGGTTCCCTTTCCAACTATCCTCCCCCCTTCTGCAATTAGATAAACGGTGTCCGCTATCAGAGGCACGGTGTTCATATTGTGGGTTGAAAGTATTATCGCTGTCCCGTTTTCTTTATTGACATCGTTTAGAAGATTGATGAGCTCTCTTCTGCATGTAGGGTCAATGTGCTCAAAGGGCTCATCCAGTATTAGTAGTTCCGGCTTGGTAACAAGAGCGCCCGCGATCCCAACTTTAGTTTTTTCTCCTCCGCTCATATAGTGAGGGACTTTGTCTTTTAAATGTTCTATCTCTAACTTTGCAAGTACATCATCAACCAGCTCGTCTATTTCTTCCTTTTTATAGCCATAGTTTCTGGGAGAAAAAGATATGTCCTCAGAAACTTTTGGGGCTATAATCTGAAGATCAACATTTTGAAGTAGTACCCCTATCCTCTCCCGAACTTTTTCATAGTCTTTGGCCGGGTCAATTCCCAGTACTTTGATCTCTCCTTCGGATGATTTTAATAATCCCAATAGAAGTGAGAGCAGAGTAGACTTTCCGCTCCCGTTAGGGCCGAGAATTACTACCCTCTCCCCTTTTTTGACGGTAAACTCCTGCCCGTCAAAGATTAATGATGTGCCGTCGGGATATTTAAATTTTAAGTTACTAACTTTTACCAATTCTTCCAAACTGTCACCTCAACTCTTAAATTGCACATATATGGACGAGATAATCAGTGCTATTATGGAGCAAGCGAGTATGTAGACACTGAATTTGAGAAAACTTTTTTCTATAATAGTTCCTAGAGAAACCACAAAAATTAATATGCCGATTATAAGCGCAATGACATCGTCTCGGCTAATACTCTTTTGCGAGTTCCCGCTTGAGATTTTTCCGTCGTAGCCTCTAACGTTCATTACTCCATAGAATTTTTCTGAGAAATCAAATCCCCTTACTAGAAGAAGCCCGATTCCCGAGGAGAAGTTCTTGAGGTTAGTTATATATTTCCCGCGAGTAATCCCGCCTCTTATTTTTAAGCCTTTAATCAGACCATCTGTAAGTTCAAGCAGAATAAAAACGGATCTGTAGGTAACAAATAGTCCTTCTGCGATGATTTTTGGTACTATGGGTCTTATAACATTAAAGATATCGGGGTAGGGAGTAGTAACGATTAAAATGACCATTGTAAGCGCCGCGGATAACGCCTTTAGCATTATTACTCCTGCTCTTAACCAACTCCCGTTCCAGCTCGCAAGAGCGAATATGAGTGCGAATATCGCGGGATAGGCCGCAATTGTTAGGATTTTAGTAACCGGCAGCTTCGTCCATATAGCTATTGTTACCAGAGCAATATAAATGCCCAGCAATAAATAAAATTCATTAGCAATTATAATCGAGGCTATAATCAGCGCTGTGAACATTATTTTCCAGAAAGCTTTTGCTTTATGCAGAAAGCTCTTTCCATAGTTTGCGTAATAATCGATTATGGCAACATCCATAAATCTGCTCCTAAGCCCTTTCAGGCAAAATCAAATCCGGGCGCACACGGGATACGTATTTTATAACAAAAGCCGTAATTATCCCTTCTAATATCCACCCTATTCCCAAGAGGACTAAAATGGTTCTTGCAAAGCTTGTTATATTTATTCCTTTAACAAGCTCTTTAGGAATTTCCTGTATATTTTGTTCTTGAGTATCTTCCGTCGGATGTTCTTCTTCAATTCCTATAACTGCTTCAGGGTTAATTTGAGATGTATAAACGACACCTATCAATATAGATGTGCTAAGAATTAAACTAATCACAGCGGCTAAACCCGAAGACCACATGATCGAGTCCCTGCCCATTAGAGCCATGAAAAGTTGAAACAAATAGAAACCTATAAATGCTTCTGCGCCCACTACTACAGTATTTAAACCTACTACAGTAATGCCCCCGTGTCCGAACATCGCAATAATCAGATCGACTATGAATATTGAAATAAATGCCACAGCGGGCCCCAAAATTATTCCAGCTACCACACTAAGGTTAATATGATACGCAACCGGAATGATCGGGATTGACATGCACACAATCATGAGCGCTGAAATGATGCCGATTAATGGGATTTTCCTCTTGAGCTCAGTACTCTTAATCCTATAGATTGAGAATGCTAGGATTAAGGCTGTAAAAATCCATCCGGCTAAAATTATCCATCCTGGCAGCACTCCGTCCGGTATGTGTAAGTGAGACATCTCTTTATAGCACCCCTGTTTTGTTCACGTCTGGCATTGCTTGCATGTACCGAATAATTGAAGAAAATGATTCTGTATTAATATTCCTGTGTCTTTAGTAAGTTTTTTTGATAGATCTTCCATCGGGCACTCCGTATATTCGACAACTCTATTGCAGTCTGTGCAAACTATGGGGTGGCGATGTCCTTTAGGTGCTACAGCATAGCTATGGCAGCCGTCTTCCAGATGTACTTTTACTACCAAATTAAGTTCAACAAGTGTCTCAAGCGATCTATAAACTGTAGCAAGCCCAGTTCCCGGCAGAAGCTCTTTTACGTTCCTGTGAATTTTGCTGATTGATAGATAGCCTTTACTTTCTTGAAGAGCTTTTAATACAGCCTGGCGCTGAGGGGTGCATTTAAGCCCCTTATCGTGGAAAATCCCCTTTATTTCATTATAGTTACCGATCGAAAACAATTTACCCATAACCTTTGCTCTTTAAATGGACTCGTTACCCTAATTGAGAAAGTTTCTCAATTGTATATTGCAGAATAATTTCTGTCAAATACTTCTTCCGTGTTCTTAATCTCAGCATGTCTCTTGTATATTATTGCTTATTTGTTTATCTTGTATAATATTGTGATCAGTAAATTGGCTGCATTTATATACGAAGTAATTTAAATTCAGCCTGTTTACAGATAGATCGTTAGCGAGGAATGCTTTTCCTAAACTAAACAACTTACTGACGTTGCCGAAGAAAAAATTACAAACAACTAATGACAATTCCGGTAAATTGAAATTTCTAATTGAATCATATACCCCATAAAGTGGTGTATGGTGGGAGTAATATAATACATGCTATCTTTTGAAGAATTAGGTTTATCCGCTGCGACGCTGAAAGTCCTTGAGAAAAAGGGTTTTGAAGTTCCCTCCCCTGTTCAGGAAGTCACAATTCCTGCAATACTAAATGGTGATAAAGATATAGTAGCTCAGGCTCAAACCGGTACGGGTAAAACAGCTGCTTTCGGACTTCCTTTTGTTGAACTTTTAGATGAACATGCCCATGCGGTACAGGCCCTGGTGCTAACACCTACTAGAGAGCTGGCTATACAGGTAGCTGAGGAAATCCATTCACTAAAGGGAAAGAAAAAATTAACTATAATTCCCATATACGGCGGTCAGTCTATTACTCTTCAGCTGAGACTACTAAAAAAAGGCGTAGATATAGTAATCGGCACCCCGGGGAGAGTACTCGATCATATTAGTCGCGGAACTTTGAAGCTGGGAGAGATATCTCATCTTGTTTTAGATGAGGCTGATGAGATGCTCAACATGGGTTTTCTCGAAGATGTTAAAAAGATTATGAGCCATACCTCTACAGATAAAAGGACGATGCTCTTTTCAGCGACAATGCCAAAAGAGATTATGCAGATTGCCAGGGTGCATATGAGGGAGTTTGATGAATTTAGGGTTACAAAAGATCAGCTTACGGTACCCCAGACAGATCAGATTTATTTTGAGGTTTCTGCCTCAGATAAGTTTGAGGCGCTGTGCAGAATTATTGATATTGAAGAGGACTTTTTCGGTCTTGTTTTTTGCAGGACAAAGAAGGATGTTGATATGATTTCCAATCACTTAATTGAGCGCGGATATGATGCGGATGCTCTACATGGGGATATCTCTCAACCCCAGAGAGAAAAGATACTAAATAAGTTTAAAAAGCGTTTGATCAATGTTTTAGTGGCAACAGATGTGGCAGCAAGAGGCATAGACGTTCATAATATGACACATGTCATTAATTTTGCCCTTCCCCAAGACGCTGAATCATATGTGCATAGGATAGGGCGTACGGGAAGAGCAGGGAAAGAGGGGAACGCCATAACTTTTATCACTCCTGAGGAGTACAGGAAACTTCAATATATAATCAGGGAAACAAAAACAGATATTCGTAAAGCCAAGCTCCCCGATGTTAAAGATGTAATTAGGACTAAAAAGCTCAGGATAAGGAATATTCTGGAGGATATTGTAAAAGAGAGCCCGGGAGATGAATATATAGAAATGTCACGGGAGCTGCTTGAGACAAATGCAGCAGAAGAAGTATTAGCGGCATTACTAGAATTTTCATTTCAGGATGAGCTCGATGAGAAAAGTTATACCGAAATTGGGAACGCTCTCGTAGATACAAAAGGTAAGACAAGGCTATTTGTAGCTCAGGGTAAGATAGACGGTTTAACATCACAGAAACTTGTACACTTCATCCAGAATAAGTGCGGTATTAAAAGTAAGAAAATACGGGATGTGCAAATTCTGGAAAAATTTTCGTTTGTTACACTGCCATTTCATGATGCGGAAGTATTGCTTTCTTACTTCAAAGGGAAAAAGAGGGGCAAAGAGCCGTATATCACTAAGGCCAAAAAATCCCGGAAAAAATCTTAATCATATCTTTTATTTACCTGCACCGGACATTTTCTTCACTTCTTTATATCTGAAACAGTCTATAGTGTGGTCATTTACCAGGCCCGCGGCCTGCATATATGCATAGCAGATTGTAGAGCCCACAAAGCTGAACCCTCTTTTTTTAAGATCCTTGCTCATAGCATCTGACTCAGATGTTTTGGCAGGCAATTCACTCATCTTTTTCCATTTATTTTCTATAGTTCTATGATTGACAAACTGCCATATGTATTCGTCAAAAGAACCGAACTCCTTTTGGATTTTCAAAAAGGATCTAGCATTTTGCACAGCCGAATTTACTTTTAAGCGATTTCGGATGATGCCGGGATTGGTTAGTAATTTCTCAATTTTTTTGTCAGTGTATCGAGAGACCTTAAACACGTCGAAATTATCAAATGCCTTGCGGAAGGATTCCCGTCTTTTAAGAATTGTAATCCAGCTAAGTCCCGCCTGGGCGCCGTCTAGTATAATCATCTCAAAATGCAAACGGTCATCGTGAATCGGCACACCCCATTCTTTATCATGGTAATCGATATAAATAGGATCTTTACCACACCAATCACAGCGTTTGGTCATAAGATGCTCCTTATTTTTCCCCGTCGCGGTGAACAGTCTCGGGTGAGAATGCAGGTAAGCATACAGCCATATACTTTGCTCCTCCTTCTTTGGGAGTGCTGTATCTGACCCATTCCCCTGGGTGTGCTACGATTGCCTGACCGGAATTCACCTCCAGAGTCCCTCCTTCATGTTCAACAATAAGGGTTCCTTCCAGGACCAGAGTAAACTCTTCAAATTCAGGGCGTTGACCTGGCTCCAGCCAGCCTTGTGGGGAGGTCATACGTGCGATGCTTACTTCAGAATGGCCTGAGTTAACTCTGCCCGCATATTCTTCAATTTTTTTAGGCTTATTCCCGGTAGCTTCAATAATAGTCGGTTTTTCTATAAGTGTGGGCATTATGTTTTCCTTAAAGAATTTTGAGATGAGGATAGTTTATAAGGAGTTAATTGGCAAGAAAAATTGGAGATGAGAAATTAAAATATTTTAATGATCGGGTATATGATTTGCATTCTAAAAAAGGATTGCTTTCAGCATTTCTACAATTTAAAATTCGAATTATAGGCGGATTGCAGATAAAAGCTGTGAATCCTTTTCGTATAAATTTGTATCATAACAAGTAGAAAGAAGATTTTATACAAATTCGACATCCTATATCCTCCTTCTTTAAGGAAAGAAGCCCTTTAAGTTATCTTGAAGGGCTTCTTTTTATTGTATTTCCTTTAATGTTTCTCGGGCTATGACTATCCTTTGAATTTCCGATGTGCCCTCATATATCTCCGTTATTTTTGCGTCTCTAAAAAATCTTTCAACAGGATAGTCTGTTGTATAGCCATACCCGCCGTGTATTTGGATAGCCTTAGTAGTTACCCACATAGCGGTTTCCGCTGCGAAGAGTTTAGCCATTGCGGATTGTTTGCCGTACTTTACATTTCTATCTTTCATAACAGCGGCTTGCCAAACAAGTAATCTCGAAGCATCTACCCTTGTCGCCATGTCGGCGATCATAAACTGAAGCCCCTGGAAATCTGATATAGTTTTGCCGAACGCCTTGCGCTCTTTAGCGTATTTTACAGATTCCTCAAGTGCGGCTTGTGCTATTCCTACAGCTTGTGCAGCTATTCCAATTCTACCGGCGTCTAAGGTATGTAAAGCAATTTTAAAGCCCTCACCATCACCTCCGAGTAAGTTGTCTCTGGGAACTTTGCAGTCTTCAAAAAATATCTGTGCAGTACTTGTAGCCCTTATCCCAAGTTTATCTTCAAGCTTGCCGATATTTACTCCCGGGGTTCTCATCTCTACTATGAATGCAGAAACACCTTTATGTTTTAAGCTCTGATCCGTTGTTGCAAAGACTACTGCGATATCTGCCTCAGCACCGTTTGTAATCCATGATTTTGTGCCATTGAGAATGTAATTATCGCCATCTAAAATTGCCGTTGTTTTCATGGATGCTACGTCAGAGCCCGCTTCAGGCTCGCTCAACATGAAACAACCTAATTTATTTCCGCTAGCAAGATCCTTGAGGAATAACAATTTTTGATCCTCTGTTCCAAATGTGTTAATAGGGCCGCATACTAAAGAGTTGTTTACAGACATTATGGCTCCGGTTGAAGCGCAGCCCTTGCAAATTTCTTCAAGCGCTAACATGTAGGAAAGGTAGTCAAGACCGCTACCCCCATATTGTTCTGGAACCGCTATCCCCATAAACCCAAGCTCTCCGAGTTTGCGAATTATATCTTCAGGGAATCTGTGCTCGCGGTCATTAAGTGACGCGACTGGTTTAATCTCATTGTTGGTAAACTCTCTTGCGGTGTTTTGAACCATTTCCTGCACTTCTGAGAGGCTAACAATTGACATATTGATTTCTCCCTAACTCAGCGTAGCTGACCGAGCGCTTGCTCGTATTAATTATATAAAATATAGAAAAGTAAGTCAAGATGCTTATGAAATGGAGTTTATTATCAAATCAGTCTGAATCTTAATGTAGTTGTTTAGTGAGTAGTTCTTTTGCGCGACCCAGCGTCTGAATGCCCACATTTGCCCTTGTACCATTATGTTGTTAGCTACTATTTTCGCCGTACGTTTGTCTATATTAAATGTTTTTTCCTTAATACCCTGAGCTAAGATGTTTTCAAATATCTTTGTTAATTTCATTTCGGCGGAAAGCACATAGTTCCGATCTTTTCTGTTGAGTGATTTTGTTTCTTGATACAATAGAAGCGTATAATCCTGTATGCTATCAATTATTATGAAATAATCTCGGATGGCATTTCTCAGCTTTTCTTTGGCATCTTTTTCCCCTACCACTGACACTTGTAGTTTGTCGCTGACACTCTTAAATATATGATCACAAACCAGAGATAAAATATCCTCTTTCGTCCTGATATAATCGTATAGAGCGCCCATGCTCATGCCGAATTCTTTAGCAATCTCACGGACTGTGGTTTTATGAAACCCTTTTTTTACAAATAACTTAACCGCGGCATTAACGAGCTCCTGCCTCCTGAGATTAATAAGTTCCTCATTTTTTATATTAGATGCTATTCGCACTTTTGAGCTGGCCATTTGTGTTACCTTCCTGATTTTGTGTTATAGCAATAGTTAGACATGAAATTATATACAGACTTTAATAGAATAACATAGGGATATCATAATATTTCTTGGAGGTTTATTTAGGCTGAGAAGATTAACAATTTCAAACTAACATGAAACCTTATTATATTCGTTCACGTATATTATTAATAAATGCTTAATATTCGAGGAGAGAACCAAAGTGGTAATCAAATTTTATAGGGCAATTTTCACTGCAGCATTAATTGTTTTTACAATTTCCACGTTTACTACGGGTGTATTTGCGGGCACAGATCTAAAATTAAATCCCAATCTAAATTACTCCAGTGATTCTAATGACGGGCCACTTATAACTGGCAAGAATATGTCGGACGGCGCTATTAACAAAGGCAAGCCCGCATATGTGATCTTCTACCACAGAGAGTGTTATAACTCCAAACGGCAGGCTAGAAGAACCGTCGAATTATATGAAAAATATGATGGGAAAGTCGATTTTATAGTAGTTGACCTGGATTCACCAAGATCAAGTGAGCAGAGTTCATTGCTTAAGAGTCATTACAAGAACTATATTCCTCATATAACGGTATTTAATAAAGAAGGAAAAGTTGTTCACGACAAAAGCGGAGAGGTAAGAAACTCTCAAATGTTTGAGATTTTAGACGGACTTCTGTAGCCCAATTGTATCATTCATAGTTATCGGGAGATTGTTGCGGCTGCCTTATTTGAACGGATTCAGCGTGTTGATATCTACAAGTGTTTCGACCAATTTGGGTTTTTCCACATACAGTCTGTATTGCAATAATTTAAAAACTGAGGAAAGGTCTTTCCACTCCGACATAAAGGATTCCGGACCTGTAATTACTTCTTTTGCTTCCTCTATACTCTCGTGTACATATTCTGAAAAAGTCTTTTCATATATCTCGTGCTCAAGCGCTTCGATAATGTTTGGCAGCTCGTCTTTATCAAGCCATACACCGTGGCAGTTTTTACAATAATCTATATTGATCCCAGTGTGTCCATACTCGAGTCCGACAGTGGGAATATTGCATGTCGGGCATTTAATCTTACTTTGCTTTGAATTGAATTTCTCAGGGTGTTTCCAAATTTCGAAATCAAGCCAGTTAAGGTTAGGGTCAGCGAGGTCTTTAGCCTCTCTTAGCTCTCCTTTATCAAGCCAGATACCTTTGCACGATTCACATTCGTCAACTTCGATTGAACCGATTACCTTAAGTTTTAAATCAGCGCCGCATTTTGGACATTTTTTCATTTTATCACCCGTTTTTTATTTTTCAGATTTTGCTTATTATAATAGATTCTACAGCATTAAAAGATTTCTACATTCTTAACACGGTCTGTCGCAAAATAGATAAAAACACAGTTATAAGTCGCTCCCCTTTTATCCTCGCAGCTATAGGTCCACTTTTCATTATACCTCGCTTTTACCGGAGTCGTATCCTTTGTCCAGGGCGGCCCTATAAGTTTAAGTACCTCAGTTTTAGTTCTTCCCCTTAAGTCCAATCCTGTCTGGATTTCCCTCTTAGCCTCATTACCGCTCGATTTGCTTCTGGCATGAGCTATATCTGAAGTATGGAGGAAAGAAATCGGATTAAAAGGGAATTGTGCCACTAATATTAATAATAAAACGAAAAATAACCTTTGATCTATTAAGTACTGGTATATTTTTTACATAGTGGATACCATATTCTGAGCATTAGTTGTCAATAAACTCAAAAGTTAATTCCCCGGATTTAATAAGGATTTTAGCGTTGCCACCGCTTGCTAATTCCCCGAACAGAATTTCCTGTGAGAGTTTTTGAGTGATTTCTTCGTCTATAAATCTTTGGATAGGCCTTGCTCCAAGTTGTTTATCGTAGCCTTTCTCGGCTATGTATGTACGTGCCTTAGGGGTTAGTTCTAGTGTAACTTTTTTAGCCTTTAGTCTCTCAGCCAGCTGAGTTATCATTTTATCTACGATTTTTTCGACCACTTCTTTACTTAGTGAGTTGAAGTGAAGTGTAGCGCTAAGACGGTTTCTGAACTCAGGGCTAAAGTAGCGCTCAATGGCTTGTGCGCTCTTATCCTCGAATTCATCTTTCTCAAACCCCACGCTCCTCTGGCTGCTCTCCCTCGACCCAGTGTTTGTGGTTAGGATTAGAACTATCTGCCTGAAATCGACCTTCCTTCCGCTAGAATCAGTCAAGGTAGCGTGATCCATGACTTGTAAGAGCACGTTATATATATCCTCATGCGCTTTTTCAATCTCATCCAGGAGTAAAACCGCATGTGGGTTTTGATGAACGGCTTCGGTTAGCTGACCGCCCTCGTCATATCCCACGTATCCGGGAGGGGAGCCTATTAAACGTGATACAGTGTGTTTTTCCATATATTCGCTCATATCAAAGCGAAGAAACTCAATTCCCAGAGCTTCCGCTAACTGCTTGGCCATCTCGGTTTTTCCCACACCTGTAGGGCCCGCAAACATAAAATTACCCACAGGCTTATTGGGTTCACTAAGACCTGATCGGGACATTTGAATTGCTGTAACTAGTTTTTCAACGGCCTCATTCTGACCAAAGATAACTTTTTTGAGATCACTCGCCAGGGTCATAAGCCTGTTCCTATCGTCAACTTTTACAGTACGTGTTGGTATCTTGGCTATTTTAGAAACTAGCCCTTCTATATCCTTTACCGTTACTTGTTTAGTTTTAGAATCAGATTTTCTTAATTTAACATCGGCTCCTGCTTCATCTATGAGATCTATCGCTTTATCGGGCAGCCTGCGGTCGTTCATGTATTTTGCGGAAAGGTCCACCGCTGCTTTTAAAGACGGAGTCGAATATCTCACACCGTGAAATTCCTCATAATATTTCTTAAGCCCCTGTAGAATTTTAAGGCACTCGTCCTGGCTAGGCTCATAGACATCTATTTTCTGGAATCTTCTCGCAAGAGCATGGTCCTTTTCAAATACGCTTCTATACTCTTTAGAAGTACTAGTTCCGATACAGCGAATATCACCATTGGCAAGAGCCGGCTTTAACATGTTGGACGCATCCAACGTGCCTCCGGATACGGCTCCCGCACCTATTACGGTATGTATTTCATCGATAAATAGAACTTTTTTATGGTCGCCTTTTACTGAATCTATTATTGCTTTTAATCTTTCTTCGAAGTCCCCTCTGTAACGGGTGCCGGCTGTGAGGGATCCCATATCCAAAGCATATATATGAGTTTCTTCTAACTCTGTAGGGACTTTCTTCTCGGCAATTCTTAAAGCGAGTCCTTCCGCAATTGCTGTTTTCCCAACCCCGGCATCTCCTACGAATATAGGGTTGTTTTTACGCCTTCTGGCCAATATATGTATAGTACGGTCAATCTCAGAATCTCTGCCAATTAAAGGATCTAATTTTCCCTCACTCGCTTTTTGAACTAAGTTAGTACAGTATTCAGAAAGAGGGTCTTTTTTCTCCTTTGTGGTTTCAATGTCTGTTTTTGCAATGCTTGTTGATTTGTCCTGACCTAAGTTCTGGATATCTCCATGTGAAACATAGCGGACTAGGTCGTAGCGGTTGACGCCTTGCTCATTTAATAGATAAACAGCATGGGATTCCTCTATTCTGAATATTGATATTAGAATGTTGCTACCGTTGACCTCTGGATTTTCAGCTGATTCCGCATGCATAGTGGCAAGTCTTAGCACGAATTGGCTTCCTGCTGAATACTGTGGATCCTGTAGATACTCAGATTTAATAGGCGGCATATTTTCGTTCATAAAGTTATCTATCGAATCCCTTAGCCTATCCAGATCCACTCCGCATCCAATCAAGGTGTCCGATGCGTCGGGATCATAAGTTAATTCGAATAGTATGTGCTCTAAGGTAATAAATTCATGGTGTCTTACCTTAGCTTGCTCATATGATCTTTTAAGTGTCTCTTCAAGTTCTTTTGATAATGTCATTCTTCCTCACCACCGCTTTCTACTTCTAAAATACAAGTTAAAGGGTGCTCATATTGCTTGGCTATCTTCTCCACTTGTGCAATCTTAGTCGTTGCAACATCATAAGTATAAACGCCTACCGTGCTTTTACCCAACGTGTGCGCTTCCACCATAATTTTGGTAGATTCTGTCTCTACTTTATAAAATACCCGCATCAGTATCCAAACCACAAAATCCCTGGGCGTATAATCATCGTTAAGGAGTACAATCCTGTACATGTCGGGTCTTTTTAAACTGATCTTCTCTTCAGTTAGGAGATCATTTTCTAGATCGCTAGGTCTAATTATTTTGTCTTCCATTGTCTTCTACTTGCCATATAAATATTTTAAAGGCGATTGCCTGTTATATTGTTTAATAATATGATCCGTATATTCCCTTTCTCTAACTAAATAATCGCTGATCGCGTTATTTGCTCCTTTGTTCATAATTAAATGAGAACTAAAAGTCGGTACTGCTGCAAAGCCTCTTAGGAATTTATGCTCTCCTTGCGCGCCGGCTTCAAAAATGTCTATCCCATTCTTAATAGAATAATCTATTAATCCGTAGAAACAACATTCAAAATGGAGATTTTTATAGTTATAAAGTGTGCCCCAGTACCTGCCGTACAGCCTGTTATTTTTTACAACGTTAAATGTGCCAGCTATCCAATTATTTTCATCCTTTGCCATAATAAGAACTAATCGTTGTCTAAAGTTCTGATAAATTAAATCAAAGAATTCACGATTCAAGTATGGGTTACCCCATTTTCTGGAATGAGTATCTGAATAAAATTCCCAAATGGCGTCCATATGTTCTTCTTTAATTTCATCTTTTTCGATTGTTTGTATATGAAGC
>PVMK01123640.1_pt1 | contig 29709 bp, 25 predicted proteins | sample 1853481 | NCBI WGS metagenome assembly PVMK01 (sample SAMN08533507, study PRJNA380276) | Marine sediment metagenome, whole genome shotgun sequencing project.
AACTGCGGTAACAAACGGCCGTGTTTTTCGATCAGCGTCCTGGCACACGCGAGATACGACACATCCGTATTCGTTTTACGCGTAAAAACCGGATAACTGACCAGGCCCTGTTCCTGGGCGTGCTTGATTTCCGTATCCCAATAGGCGCCCTTGACCAAGCGCACCGGAATTCGGCGTCCGAATTTTGTACTCAGTGCATCCAGCCATTCGATAACCGAAAGAGCGCGACGCTGATAGGCCTGCACGACAATACCGAGGCCGGCCCAATCGCCTTGCCCGAGCCCGGTATACACGGCTTCGAAAATCTCCAGCGTGAGCTCCAGCCGGTCGGCCTCCTCCGCGTCGACGGTGATTTGAATGTTCCGGCGGCGTGCGGCTGAGGCCAGTTTCGTCAGGCGAGGCGTTACTTCACGCAACACCCGCTCTCGTTGTGCAAATTCGAAACGCGGCGACAGCGCTGATAGCTTGACAGATATACCGTGACGATAATTTGCTTCGCCCCGAGGGTCATCGAACGTCCCCACCGCGTCAATAGCATCGCGGTAGGCACGAAAATAATTCTCGGCATCCGATGCTGTAACGGCGGCCTCACCCAGCATGTCGAACGAGAAAAGATAGCGAGCATTATCCGGCTCAGCCGATCGCTGCAACGCCTCGTGAATATCTTGGCCCATGACAAACTGGCGCCCCATAATTCGCATGGCCTGCATCATTGCTGATCGAACGACCGGCTCACCGAGGCGCGTTACCAAAGTCCTGACGAACGCTGCTGGACTGTCCAACTCAAATTGATCCGACCGGGCAAGGCGGCCGGTCAACATCAAGCCCCATGTCGACGCGTTGACGAACATCGAATCACTGGTACCGAGGTGTTGCTCCCAGTCACCGGCTCCAAGCTTGTCCGCGATCAGACGATCCGCGGTCTGGGCATCGGGAATACGCAACAGTGCTTCAGCCAGGCACATCAATACGATTCCCTCGGTTGAAGAAAGATCGTAGGCATCGAGAAAGGCGTCCAAGCCGGACTTTTCCGATCGATCGCGGCGCATGACCTCAACCAGCCCGACAGCCGCCGATTCAATGCGTGCAGCCTGATCCGGAGAACACTCGGCAAGATTCAGCAGGGCGCCGATGACCTTAGATTCGTCGGCCAGGTATAGGGAGTTAATATAAGAGCCGATGTCCGAGGAGGCGTGACTCAGACTCTCAAACATCACGCATGCCCTGCTACTTCAGGGGAGTTCGCAAAAACAGTGGTAATAAATCCCGCGTGGATCATTGAGCTTTTCGAAGAAGTTCAGCTCGCGTTGCACACCGGACAAGACGCGAGCCAGAATCGTTCGATTCGAGCGTCCCTGCTCATATCCGAACCAATTCATCACATGCCTGACCGTCACGGCGAACTCCAGTGCCAGCATTTCACCCAGTGAGAGGGCCTGCTCGATATAGGTCACGCCATAACCACCCTCTGCAAGACCGGCCAGCTCAGCCGCCGACTCAATGGCCTGATCAAGCCCCCCGAGCTGATCCACCAAACCCAATTCCAGCGCGTCCGATCCTATCCAGACTCGTCCGCGGGCGAGGTAATCGACCCGCTCAACAGACATGTCTCGCTGATCGGCGACCTTTCCGATAAAGGTCCGATAGGCGTCCTCAATGCTCAGTTGTATTAACTGCCTGGCGTCATCACCGAGCTCCCGATCGAAACGAAGCTGGCCTGATAGCCGTGTCGTACCGATGCCATCGACGTGAATCCCGAGACTGTCGAGTCCGCGCTGGATTGTCGGAACCAATGCACCGACACCGATTGAGCCCGTGATTGTGCTTTCACTCGCCCAAATTTCATCCGCCGGCATCGCGATGTAATACCCTCCCGATGCAGCGACCGTGCTCATCGAAACGACGAGCGGCTTACCAACAGACTTGAGACGTTGCAATTGCGCGAACACCACCTCCGAGGCAAACATACTGCCGCCCGGGCTATCTACCCGCAAAACGACCGCTTTGATCGATTCATCCATGACCGCCTGACTGACCAACGCAGCCAGAGAGTCGCCGCCTATCGTGCCCGGCGCGGCTTCGCCATCGACAATCTCCCCAGCCGCCACCAGCACCCCCACATTCAAGGCCTGCTCTTCGGTTCCCGCTTTTTGCCGCACATCGGCCAGATAGTCCTGGAAATGAATCCCGCTAAAATCTCCGGAGTGGTCATCACTCTCACCGACAAGTTCGATTAACTCATCGCGGGCCGCGCCGCGCCCTGCGAGATGGTCGACGAGGCCAGCCTCGAGCGCCACGTTCGCGGTATTTCCACCAGCGGTTTCCAATCGCGCCAGAAATTCATTCACATATGCCTCGAGACTGCCGGCCTCAAGACCACGCGCTTGCTCAACGTCATTCTGATAGGTCCGCCATAAAACAGAAAGCCAGCGTCGGCTCGCTTCCTTGTCTTCGTCCGACATATCGTCTCGAATAAACGGCTCAACAAACGACTTATATTTCCCGACCCGAAACACGTTCAAATCGATCTTTAATTTTTCGATTGCGCCCTTGAGATAGGTTCGGTAATAACCGAAGCCGTCGATCATAAGTATTCCCAAATCATTCAGGTAAATATCATCGGCGTGAGCAGCCAGATAATACTGCGCCTGCGTGTAACCGTCGCCCACCGCAAACACTTTTTTTCCCGATTCTCTTACCCGATCGATTGCGGCGGCAATCGTCTGTAGTTTTGACAGTCCACCGCCCTCCAATCGATTCAAATCCAGCACAACGGCTTTGATTCGATCATCATCGATGGCCGCATCCAGGCTGTCGGTAATATCGGTCACCAGGGTCTGCCGAACGCCATTCCCCTGGACCTCCGCGAACGCTCTTTCAAGCGGATCGCCTTCGAGTTGCTCGACGATGAAACCCGATGGTGCAAGAATCAACGCTGCAGAATCGGGAACCTGAACGCCCTGCCGTGATACAGCCAGGACGATGAATCCGAAAATCGATAACAGGAGAATCAGCTGAAGAAATTTTCTTAAGCTATTGAATAATCTGATAATTTTTTTGATTAATCCCATTAAAAACACGCCTCCGGGTCAGCGGGGTGTCGTGGGCCTGCTTTAAGGCCGCGCATAAAAAATTCGATAGATCACGCCACGTTGATCATCACTGACCAGCAACGCACCATCTGGCGCGATTAGCAGATCAACCGGCCTGCCCAAAACCCGGTTTTGGTCCAGAAACCCTTCCATAAATGGTTCATAGCCGACCGCGTTATTGCCGTCAAGCCGCACCACAGTCACCCGGTATCCAGTTTTACCGGCCGCCTTGCTACGATTCCACGATCCGTGCTCCGCGATAAACACCCGATTCCGGTATTCCGCCGGAAACATTTTTCCAGTATAAAAAATCATGCCGAGGGGCGCGACATGGGGACCCAAGGCCTGAACCGGCGCAACCGAATCTTCGCACTTTCCTAAATCGCCCAGATCCGGGTCTGGAATAAAGCCCGCGTGACAATAGGGGTAACCGAAATCCAGACCGGCATCAGGAACTCGATTCAATTCTCCCGGAGGCAGTTCATCGCCCAACATATCCCGGCCATTGTCAGTAAACCACAGCTCACCGGATTCCGGGTGCCAATCGAACCCGACAGAATTCCTGATGCCGCGGGCGAAAACCTCTCGTGATGACCCGTCCGGAGCCATACGCAGTATTAACGCCAGTTCGGGCTCATTAACCGCATTTCCCGGCGCCCCGATCGAAACGTAAAGCCGGTCATCGGGGCCGAACCCGATATATCTCCAGGAATGAAGCTTACCCTTGTAGGGTAAATCGCCATCGATGATTTCGGGCTCTCCGGGCGAATCGATCCGGCCATTGATCCCGGGATAGCGAAGAATCCGCTTTGGCTCAGCAACATACAAATCGCCTTCATGCACGGCGACTCCGTTGGGGACCGACAGGTTTTCCGCGAGGGTCACGACTTCGGGACGCCCTGAAAAGACGTTTCGAACTGCATAGACCCTGCCCACTCGGCGTGTCCCGATGTACAGGGTACCGTCGTCTCCAAGTGCCATGGAACGCGCATTGGGAACCCCTTCGACCAGGACTTCGACCTTAAATCCGTCCGGGAGTCTAAAATCGATGTCTTCGACGTCCGGCGCCGCGTGGGCCGTGCCGACAGAAACAAGCAAACCAAAGAGTCCCTGCCGAAGCAAACGGGAGAGATTCGAAAAAGTGCGGTTTGGCATTGATATTTCCTTCCGGAATCAGAGAACACTCAGCCCGACAAAAATACCAGTGAAAGCGTCGGCCAAAATGTGATCAGCAAAACAGCGCCCAGCAGCATCAGCAAGAACGGCAAAGTCGCAAGATATACTCGCACAATAGATTGCTCGAAACGATAACTGGAAATAAAAAGATTCAGACCGATCGGCGGAGTAAGGTAACCGAGCTGCATCGTAGCAAGGAAGACGATACCCAAGTGTACCGGGTGTATACCATACTTCGCCGCTACGGGAATAATCAGGGGCACCACCAGCACCAGGGCCGAAAAAATGTCCAGAATCGCGCCCAGAACGAGCAAAAATAGAAACAGCAGCAATAGAAAACTGTTGGGCCCGCTGACAAAACGATTGACAAACCCGACCAGCTTCTCCGGCACCTGAGCATCAATGATGTAGTTGGTGGACGCCAGGGATACACCGAGAATCAGAAGAATCCCTCCCACGAGGACCATTGACTCACGCATGATTTCCGGCAGTTTCCCGATCGGGATATCTCTTAAAATCAACACTTCTACGATAACAACGTAAACTGCGGTCACTGCGGCCGCTTCGGAAACCGCAAAATAGCCGCTGTAAATCCCGCCAAGCACGACGACCGGCAGCGGTATCTCCCACGCGGCATCTCTGATCGCGGCCCATAGTTCAGCCGGCGAGAAATCGCTGAGCGGCGTTCGGTTCGCTCGATTCACCCAAAGTGAATAGACGGACATCACGAACATCATCAACAAGCCCGGGAGTATTCCAGCCAGAAATAATTCGTCGATAGAAACTTCAGCGACAACCCCGTAGAGGATCAGCGGCAAAGACGGTGCAAACAGCAGCCCCAGACTTCCGGCTGACGTGACGAGCCCAAGATTGAACTGCTCGTTGTAGCCCGCCTCGCGTAATGCCGGATAAAGTACTGCACCGAGTGCGATAATTGTAACGCCGGACGCCCCGGTAAAAGCCGTAAAAAAGGCACAGGCGGCGATTGAAACGATCGCGAGCCCGCCAGGCACCCAGCCTAGCAACGCGCTGGTCAGGCGCACGAGGCGGATCGGGGCCTGACTTTCGCTGAGAACATAGCCGGCAAAAGTGAACAGCGGGATCGCCAGCAGTATCGGCATTTCCGCTATACCAAAAATTTCAATCGGCACAACCGAAAGAGAGATTCCGCTCGCGGAAAATCCCAACATTGCACTCGTTGCTATGACCACGAACAACGGTGCGCCGAGTAACGCCAACAACAACAATATAATGAATATCATCAGCCCTCGACACCACTCAATAATAAGCGAGCCCGGCGGAGAAACCAGATACTGTAGCGGTAACCGATCAAAAAGAATGCGACCGGCAAAATTGACTGAAAGAGCCAGGCGGGCAGATCGTTGAGCAATTGATCTTCGTACATTCGAGATTCCGCGACGAATTCCCACGAAAACCATGCGAGCGTATATGACACCGCCGCCGTAAACGCATTGACCAGCGCGATCGTCCAACGCTTGATAACGTCCGGCAGGACCCGGGCCAACACATCAATGCTGATATGGCGATCCTCGCGACTGGCGACAACCGCCCCAAGCATTGCAACCCACAAAACCATCAGGCGCAAAGCCTCGTCCGCCCAGGCAAAACCGCCACTAAAAACATTTCGCAGAAGAATTTGCCCGCTGGCCAGCAATATCATGCCGGACAGAATAACGACCAGCGCCAGATTTTCGATCAGTCGCCCGATACGCTCAACTGTATTTAGTAAGCCGGCCTCGTCACTGGCCCTGGGCTTGGTGTCAGTCACTCGGTCCCACTTGCGGATGCAGCCTGCAACTTGGCGGCAATTCGATATTCCTCCACGTAGGAGAGCAAAGCATTCAACAAATCCTTAGAAAACAACCCCTTTTCCGCCATCTTCTCGTTGGCCTGGCGAGCGGCCTCACGCCACGAGGCAATAATTTCGGGCTGCAGATCAATGAATTTCAAGCCATTGGCCGCCAATGCCTCTTCCGCCTGGAGATTATCCTCTTTGTTTTGCGATTCGAAATCATCATAAACAGCGGTCAGAATTTCGCGGACAGTCGCTTGATCCGCATCACTGATACTGGAAAATGCCCGTTTATCGATGACCATCGTGGCCAGTGTATAAACGAGTGGCAAATTCGAAACGTATTTCACCTTGGTGAACCACTGCAATATGACCGCGCCGACCGGCGGCGTCGCGATATATTCCAGCAAACCGGTCTGCAGGCCCATCAAGACATCGGTAATCGGCAGGACAACCGGAGCCAGATTCAGAGCCACCATCGCCTCATAACTGACCGTATCGCCTTCCGGCACCCAGACCTTCCGCCCCCGTAAGTCATCAAGATGACCGATCGGTTCGTTGCCCATCAGCTTTGCAAAGCCCCCGCCGGCAAAACCGAACGACACAAACCCGGAATCGTCGAGACCTTGAGTCAGCAGCGGGTCCATCCGCTCGCGCACGTAATCTGCCTCTTCCTGAGTTCGAAAAACAAGCGGCAAACCGTAAATGAGTATGTCGCGATACCGTTCCGATAAACCGTTCGCGGTAAACACGCCACCCTGCAGTTGCCCGATACGAATTTTTCGCAGCACCTTTTTGTCATTGCCCATCACGCCGCCAGCGTAGAATTTAATTTCAACTCGGCTGTTGGTTTTTGACTTGATCTCACCTGCCGCAAGGCGCATGGACTGCATCCATCCGGAGCCTTCAGGCGCCACCGTTGCAATTTTTAGCTGGGTCGCACCGGCTACACCTGTGACCACGGACATCGAAACGATCACCAAAGCAATTAACGAAAAACCCCATTGGAATCGCATTCACATTCTCCGCGAACTGGTCAGGCTAGAAATACTCTTCGGCTGAAGCCAACAATTCCTCAGCCTGCTGCTTGGCAAGACTGTTGGTCAAGGTTAACCCTGGCTGTTTAAGTTCTGACACCAGCACATCATTCAATAATTGATCATGCAACTCTCGATCGTAAACCAGCCGTGCATAGCCCTGAGCATACTCAACTTTTACACTCAGATCTTTCCCGTCAGTTAACTCGATTGCCCTTTCAAAATATTTTTGGCCAAGCTCAGGTTTGCCGCCGAGCGCGGGAGGACGTAGCGAGTTCAATACGCCGAGATACATGTTGACCGACCCGGCCTTGTCACCCGGATCAAGCTCCAGTAAACGTTCCAGCGCCACTTCAATCTTCGGAAGATCCGCGAGCGCGGCCCAATTTCCGCTGTGAGTCCGAATATAGGCGAGAGAACCCATCGAGTAGCTATATAGAGAATCGACGGACTTGGGCCCAAGCCGTTGAATCACGCGTTCATACTCGTCGAACGTAAGGCGTTGCAGATCGCAGGCCACTGCATTCTCTGCACAGATAGCACGCTCACCGAGATTACGGGCCTTGGCCGTCAACGTCCGTGCTCTTTGCTCATCAGAAACGAAAGCGACTCCATAGGCTGCATACAATTCCGCGGCCGCGCCCAGCGCCTTTGGGTCATTAGGCGAGGCAACGATCAGACTATCGAGAAGCAAGAGAAAAGTGGGCACACCTTCCCGGACCAGTTCCGGATCTTCCTGATCCATAATGGCAATGGAAAGACTGTCGGCCATGCCCGACGCGGCAGAAGTTATTACGGTGCTGCACCCGGAAATCACCCCTGCCGCCGCGAGGGCGCCGGCAAGAAAAATGGAGCGGCAAGGGGCCTGGCGATTCAGACAGCGCCTGATTCGCTCCAGGATCGTTGAATCAACCAATTTTTTCTTTGATGCGTGCCGATTTGCCGCTACGTTCACGCAAATAATAGAGTTTCGCACGACGAACGTCACCACGACGCTTCAACTTAATTTCCGCGATGCTCGGGCTGTGGGTCTGGAATACGCGTTCCACCCCTTCACCATGAGAAATTTTTCTGACGGTAAATGAGGAATTAAGGCCACGATTTTTCTTCGCGATGACGACACCTTCATAAGCCTGCAATCGCTCACGACTGCCCTCTTTCACCCTGACCTGCACGACGACGGTATCGCCAGGCCCAAAATCGGGAACGTCCTGTTTCAACTGCGCCGCTTCAAATTCTTCGATTATCTTACTCATCATTTTTTCCTGCCGTAAATTCTAATGCCGGACCGGACCGTCATGACCCATATCCAACTCTTGTTCAGCCAAATATTCCTGCAGCAATTGCTGCTCCTCGTTTGTCAGCTTCCGAGTGTTTAGTAGATCCGGACGCCGCAGATAAGTTCGTCCCAACGCCTGCTTCAACCGCCAGCGACGGATCTCCTCGTGATTGCCGCCGGTCAATACAGGGGGCACATCCATACCATCCAGTGTTTCAGGGCGGGTAAAATGCGGAAAATCCAGCAAATTATCCATAAACGAATCCTGCTCTGCGGAATCCTCGTCACCCAGGACGCCCGGTTGCAAACGAACCACGGCATCAATGATCGCCACCGCGGCAATTTCACCGCCGCTCATTACATAGTCTCCGAGCGAAATCTCATCATCCCCTTCCGACGCAATAAGACGCTCATCGAACCCCTCATAGCGTCCCGCCACAAGCGCCATGCCGGGCAAATCCGCCAGTTCCCTCGCGACACCCTGATCGAAACGCCGGCCCTGAGGCGACAAAAATATCACCGGGCTGCCCGCCGGAAGACTCGCCCGGGCACTAAGAATGGCAGCTCTAAACGGCTCCACTTTCAGCACCATGCCCGGTCCTCCGCCATAGGGGCGATCATCGACTGTCCGACGCGGATCATCCGCAAAATCTCTTGGATCGATGGTCCCGAGCGCGATGACTCCGCGCCGGATCGCCCTGCCGCAAACACCAAAACTCATCGCGGTTGTGACCATCTCCGGAAACAATGTAACGACACGAATGCACTTATTCATTCAAAAATCCGGATCCCAATCCACGATGATATTTCCACTATCCAGATCCACCATTTGTATCACTGACCCAATCAGAAAAGGTATCAGACGCCGGCGATCACCTTGGACAACCAGGACATCATTGGCCCCGGTCTCGAACAGGCTCTCCACGACACCGAGTTCTTGGTCATTCGTCGTGACAACCCGCGTTCCTACCAAATCAGCCCAGTAATACTCATCTCGCTCTACGCCACCAAATTGGTCGCGATCGACAAGGATTTCCGCACCCACTAATTGCTCGGCCGAATCCCGATTATCGACTCCACCCAGTAAAGCAATCAATCCTTTTCCGTGGAGCCGATCTTCTGCTATCTCGTACGGTCGGGGCGGGACACTACTCTGATCTGTCGAACGCAAGTACCACGGCCGGTAGCGAAAAATGCGATCCGTTGGCCGCGTAAAAGAATAAATCTTTACCCAACCTTTTACACCGTATAGCCCCGAGACTCGTCCAACGATGACGTGTCTTTCGCTCAACTGCCCGATCAAATCAGCAAAAACAGCTTCCGCTGTTGCTATTCGCCGGCAGCTTCAGCCGGCACCTGCTCCACATCAACCTTGTCACCGCTATCGTCATCACCGCTATTGGCATCACGATAGACTTTTAACAAGGACGCAACGCGTTCAGAAGGCTGAGCACCATGACCAAGCCAATAATCGATACGGCTCATATCGACCCGCAACTTTTCTTCGTGGCCCTGGGCGACCGGGTTAAAAAACCCCAGACGTTCTATATATCGACCATCCCGACGATTGCGTTGATCGGTTACAACAATGTGATAGAAGGGACGTTTTTTTGCCCCACCGCGGGACAACCGGATACTGACCATGACTAGATTCTGACCTCCAAAAAAAATAGGCCGGAAGAATAGGAACCCCTATCCAACGTGCCGTAATCGGCCAATTTTACGGGAATTTGGCCGAATGTGAAGCCATGACCCCAAATCCAATGCGAATCGCCGGGAGCCGCCTAACTCAGGCCCTCTCCAGCCTGCCGGATCGCGTTAGAGCCCCGGAATCCCTTTCATCATGCGCCTCATGCCGCCTTTCGAAAACCGTTTCATCATTTTCTGCATCTGGCCATGCTGCTTGAGGAGCCGGTTGACATCCTGGACCGCCTGCCCGGACCCCTGGGCGATTCGCCGCTTGCGCGAGCCATTGATGATTTTCGGAAATTTTCGCTCATGCAGCGTCATCGCGTTGATGATGGCAACCTGCCGGCCAATCGCGCGGCTATCGATCTGCTCAGCGATCTTATCCGTATTGATGTTCCCCGGTAACGGCAGCTTTTCCAATAAATTTCCCATGCCACCCATATTGGCCATCTGCTCCAGCTGATCACGCAAATCCGTCAAATCGAAGCCGCGCCCTCGCTTAATTTTTTTAGCTAATTGCTCCGCTTTTTGCTGATCAGTCTTCTGCTCAATTTCTTCAATGAGTGTCAGCACATCACCCATACCCAAAATGCGCGAGGCCATGCGATCCGGGTGAAATGCTTCGAGCCCCGTGATCTCTTCGCCAATACCCAGAAACTTGATGGGTTGCCCGGTTATTGCCTTGACCGACAACGCCGCACCACCCCGGGCATCACCGTCTGCTTTGGTCAGGATCACACCGGTCAGCGGCAGTGCTTCGCCAAATGCGGCTGCGACATTCACCGCATCCTGCCCGGCCATACTGTCGACCACAAACAGAGTCTCATTCGGGGCAATTTCATCATGCAAATCACGGAGCTCATCCAGTAATTCCTGATCAAATCGGGTGCGACCGGCCGTATCGAGAATCAAAACGTCAGCCTGACTGCTGCGCGCCTGTGCGACGGCACGGTGCGCGATTGACACGACGGACGAATCCGGGTCCGTGACCACAAATCCTGCATCGACCTGTCGTGCCAATTGTTCGAGTTGCAAAATCGCCGCGGGACGCCGGGTATCCAAACTCGCGAGCAGGACCTTTCGGCGTTTGGAGCCGCGCAGGTGCAGCGCCAATTTCGCCGCGGTCGTCGTCTTGCCGACCCCCTGCAAACCGACCAGCATAATTATCACCGGCGGCTGATGACGCAGATCGAGACCCACGGCACCCTGCCCCAACGTCGAGGTCAATTCTTCGTGAAGAATTTTCACGAAAACCTGCCCTGGGCTCAGGCTGCGCGATACTTCCGCGCCCAAGGCGCGGGCACGCACCTTGTCGACAAAATCTTTGACAACGGGCAAGGCAACATCGGCCTCTATCAGCGCGCGACGAACGTCTCGAACAGCATCGCTGATGTTCTCGTCCGACAATCGGCCCGTGCCACGCACACGGTTGACCACCGTCTGCAGTCTCGAACTCAGGTTTTCAAACACGCTAATCCCTCGAAAACGAACTGGCACCGGCCCAACGCGTCTTGAGCGCCAGCGAACCGGGTACGAAACACGGCATTCTAACCGCATTTTCGGTTGATTCCGGTGGGAATTGATGACTTGACAGACCGACACCTCCTTCGACAACATGACCGGCATCTATCGTCAAAAAGGAGGCGCACTCGCAGTGAGTGACGACGTTCCCCTAGGGGTCCTGACCGGATTCCTACTATTTCTGCTGGCATGCTCAGCATTCTTCTCGGGCACTGAAACCGCCCTGATGTCTCTAAACCGTTATCGGCTGCGGCACAAGGCCAAGTCGGGCCACCGGGCCGCGAAACTCACGGAACAGCTGCTCGCCCGCCCGGATCGACTCATCGGATTAATTCTTCTGGGCAACAACCTCGTCAACATTATGGCTGCGCAGACAGTTGGATTCATCGCCTTCAGATTCGGCGGCACGCTGTGGTTTGCAGTAAGTGGTTTCGTATTGACGCTGGTTATTCTGATTTTTGCCGAGGTGACGCCGAAGACACTGGCCGCGTTGCACCCTGAACGCATTGCGCTACCGGCCGCATTTCTCTACTACCCGCTGTTAAAAGTTCTGTGGCCCATAGTATGGCTGATCAACAGTGTATCGAACGGGCTTCTGAAACTGATTGGTGTTAATCCGGAAAAGGGAGACGGGGACCACCTCACGATCGATGAATTAAGAACACTTGTCACCGAGGCCGGTGCCCTGCTGCCAAGACGAAGGCATCAGATGCTGGTTGGAATTCTCGAGCTTCAGGATATCACCGTCGATGACATCATGATCCCGCACAACGAGGTGATCGGTATCGATTTGATGGACGACTGGGACCAGATTATACGGACGATAAGGGAGAGCAGTTTTACGCGATTACCCGTTTATAACGACAGCATAGACGATGTGATTGGCATCCTGCACATGAAACGGTTGCTTCAAAGCGCCGGTCTCGAGAATCTCGACAAGCGAGCGCTTACAAACCTGGTTGAAGACCCCTATTTTGTTCCGGAGGGCACACCACTGAACAAGCAATTGGTGCAATTCCAGCACACGCGACAAAGGACCGCATTCATTGTCGATGAATATGGCGATATTCAGGGCATCATAACGATTGAAGATATTCTCGAAGAAATCGTCGGTGAGTTTACGAGCGAGCCAGTACCAGCTCATGCCGACGTTCGCAAAGACGACAAAGCAGGATATGTCGTTAAGGCAAGTGCCAATGTCAGAGCATTAAACCGGACGATGAATTGGCACCTGCCGACGAACGGGCCTAAAACCCTGAACGGCCTCATTCTCGAGCAACTCGAAACGATTCCGGAGAAAGGTACCGGCCTGATGCTCAACGACTACCCGGTCGAAATATTGCTTACGAGCGACAATGTCGTTAAAAGCGTCCGTATCGGAGTCCCGCTGCCGGGCGAGAGGGCTGCCGCCAGTTAGTGTTTTGCGTGGCTCACGGTCCCTCCGCCATTTCAGCAATTGCATCCAGTGCCTGCCTCAGAGAATCCACGCCGATCGGCGTCAATCCGTCGATCGATCGTTTCGGAAGATTGGCACGTGGCGCAATCGCATGTGTAAATCCGAGTTTCGCGGCTTCGCGAAGCCTTTCCTCACCAAACGGTACCGGTCGAATTTCTCCGGCCAGACCCACTTCGCCGAAAATCACCACATCGCGTGGTACCAAGCGGCCGGTCAGGCTTGACACGGTTGCCATCAGCGCCGCAAGGTCAGCCGACGTTTCGGAAATTTTCACACCACCTACGACATTCAGAAACACGTCATTATCGTGAAGCGCGATGCCGCCATGCCGGTGCAATGCTGCCAGCAATAAGGCCAGCCGATTCTGATCAAGACCGATCGCCACACGCCTGGGCGGCCCCCCGCCAGACCGATCCGTCAGCGCCTGCACTTCAACGAGCAACGGACGGCTACCCTGATGAATTGCAGTGACTACACTTCCAGGAAGTGGTCCGTCATGCCGCGAAAGAAAAATCGCGGATGGATTTTTCACCTCCCGCATGCCCGTTTCGGTCATCATGAAAACGCCCAGTTCATTGGTGGCTCCAAAACGGTTCTTGACCGATCGCAGCACTCGATAACGGCTTCCCGCCTCCGTTTCAAAATAAAGCACGGTATCGACCATGTGCTCAAGAACTCGCGGTCCGGCGATCTGTCCTTCCTTGGTAACGTGCCCGACAAGAATGACACTAATTCCAGTCGTTTTAGCCAGGCCAACCAGCCTGGCCGTGCACGCCCTCAATTGATTCACGGATCCAGGCGCAGACGGAAGCGAATCAGTAAAAACAGTTTGAACGGAGTCGACAATGACACAGGCCGGCCGGTGCTTTTCAGCCAATGCAATAATCTCCTCGATCTGCACCGCCGAAACCACCAGGATATCTTCACCGTTGATGCCCAGCCGGCGTGCGCGCAACGCGATTTGTTGCAGCGACTCCTCACCACTGACGTAGAGAACTGCACCCGCACCCGCCGATTCGGCACAGGACTGTAACAACAGTGTTGATTTACCAATCCCGGGATCACCCCCGATCAGAGTCACAGATCCGGGAACCAGGCCTCCGCCCAAAACCCGATCGAGCTCACCGATTCCGGTCTTCCGCCGCTCGACCAATTCCCGGCTGATCGCGACCAGCGACTGCACGTCGGAATGCCCGCTCCAGGCCCGGCGGCCGGGCTCAGTCAAGGACTGATTTGACGCCTCCAGCGTGTTCCATTCACCGCAGGCCGGGCACTGCCCCTGCCATTTTACTGTTGCGGCTGAACAGGCCCCGCATACGAACGATATCTTCGATTTGGCCAAAATGTGACGTTCCTCTCACTGTCGTCGGTCGTGGGTACAGGAAATACGCCAAAACCATAAAAAAAATGAAACCTAGTTCTCAACCCGAATCAAGCATTACCGCTACTATGCGCCCATGCTTTTACAAAATTCTGGCGCGAATGGCCGGCGCGGATTTGTCGGACCAGGAGCATTATTGCTGATCCTGGTGACGCTATTGTTGCTCGCCGGAGAGCGCCTGTCATTCATTGAATCAGCGTATTACGACTTCCTGCAAAGCAGGCATCCGAAACCCGTAAGCGATCGCATTCTGCTAATTGATACCCACTCCCAGAGTGCCGACAGCGATATTTGGGATGTAAATTTTTTCCCCCGCCTAATCGACACGCTAAATGACGCCGGGGTGGCCCTCATTGTGCCCGTGGAACCTCCTCCCGCCAACACCCGGGTACCGGACCTTGATCAGCTCGCGGCGATCGCGAAACTCGAGACCCTGGCACGACAGGCAGGCCATAATGATAACGAGGAAATCAATACATCGCTGGCCAATCAACTGGCGCGCTTTCGCAAACAGTTTGAAGATCAAGCCGCCATTGTAGCCGCCGTTAAGGATGCGGGAAATCTCGTGTTGCCAATATCGGCGCAGAACACAAAGCGAAGCAGCGATATCGCTGCAGACGATTGCCGGCGCCATACGATTTTTTATTCTGAGGAAAACGCCGCGAATGCGGCGCCAAGCGTTAAAGAGGCATCCGGAGTGCTGGCCCTTTCCAATTCACTTTGTGAAGGTGCTGCGAACGCCGGATACAGTAATTACTGGCCCGACAGCGACGGCATCATTCGGCGCACTCATCTATTGGTAAAATCAGGCACCCGAATTTTCCCCGCGCTCGCGTTAGCTGTAGCTCAGGCGAGTAACGAAACCATCGATGCCTCCGCCGGGGCCCTGCAGCTCAATGGTCCTCACCGCATAGAAATAGACGATCGCGGCATTAATACGGGCCCGGGGTTCACGAGTCTTATTCGGTATTATCAATCTGAAAGCGGCGAGACCGGATTTCCCACGATCAGCGCCGAAGATCTTCTGAGCGGCAAGGTGCCGAGTGACCTGCTGAGTGATCGTATCGTGCTGATCGGTAATCTGACGGCAAATGAAACAATCGGATATCGAACGCCGTTCAGCCAGAATGTGCCGCCAGCCGTGATGCTGGCTACAGCGATTTCAAATTTATTGCAGACGGATTTTGTTTTACGACCGTATTGGCTCGGGTCGGCCGAATTGGCCTTTTTATTCATACTCGGTTTCGCATTTTTTCTGTCCGCCCCGACCATGAGCATCAATCGCGCCGCAACACTAATCGTACTCATGGTCATCGTACTGATGACGGCGGAGGCCTACCTGTTTATCGCGCACGGGATTTGGGTGCAGTTGGTCACCGCAACACTTTTTACCGTGCTTGGTATCGGTACGATTCAGGCGACGGACAAATTCAGACTCACGTCGGATAGCGGCGCCAGCCCGAAACCGGCGCCCGAGCCAGCGGCTCATTTGGACTCCGACGATCAGCTCGACCTGGCATTCTCCGTACTGCGTCAGCAATCACCCACAGAAGAAACGAAGAAGCGGCTCTACGCCATCGCTGTCACTCACGGAAAGCTGAAAGAGTATTCCAAAGCGGAACGTGTATTGATATATCTTGCCGCACTCGACCCGAAGTACCGGGATGTCAGTGAAAAACTCAAGAAGCTATCCGGTGCCCGGAAAAAGTCGCATGAGACAACTATTTTGCCCGTGGTTGAGGCGGCACCCGAGGCGGATACCGAAGACACCGGATCGGTTCAAACTCTGGGCCGATACCAACTCATCAGGACCCTGGGCCGTGGTGCCATGGCCACGGTTTATTTAGGCACTGACCCCAATATTAATCGCCAAGTCGCAATCAAAACGATTGCACTGGCGGAAGAATTCAGTGACGCGGATCTTGACGCTGCCAAGGCACAGTTTCGACGCGAGGCGGAGTCCGCCGGCCGTCTCAACCATCCAAATATCATCGCGATCTATGACACGGGTGAAGACGGCAATATCGCCTATCTGGCCATGGAATATTTTGAAGGCAAGGCGCTCAATTACTATGCGCAATCGACCAATTTGCTGCCGCCTAAATGGGTTCTCGAACTGACTGCGCGAGCTGCCGAAGCCCTGCATTATGCGCATGGTCAGGGGGTCGTGCACCGGGATATCAAACCAGCCAACCTGATGTATGATGCCGCGACGGATACGCTGAAAATTACCGACTTCGGGATCGCTAGATTAACGGACACGAGTCGCACCAAGACCGGAATTATTCTTGGAACACCGTCTTACATGTCGCCGGAACAACTTGCGGCAAGCGCTGTTACCGGCAAATCCGACCTCTATTCGCTTGGCATTACCATGTACCAATTGCTCACCGGAACGACCCCATTCCGATCCGATTCGATTCCTAAATTGATGGACAAGATCATCAATGATAAACACAAGCCTGTGAGCAGCGTCCGCGATGACGTGCCGATTTGTGTGGATGTGGTACTCGATCAGGCGCTGGCGAAGAAGCCGGATGACCGTTTCCCGAATGGCCGTGCAATGGCACTGGCATTGCGTGATTGCGTAAAAAGTTTTGAAGATCATTAGTTTTTTTAGTTCATCTGTATGAGCCTCGAAAACAAATTTGCCTGCGTTGAGCTAACCGATACCGGTATGGTGCGGGACCACAACGAGGATGCGATCGGCACCAATCGAGAGACCGGATTAATGGTCGTCGCCGATGGCATGGGTGGCTACAACGCCGGCGAGGTTGCCAGCGGTATCGCGGTCAAAACTGTCCTCGAACTGGTCACGGAAGGGTGCCAACGACAGCACCGCGAGGCTCTTGAGCCTGAATCAGGCATGATGCGCCAGACCATCCTTCTGCGTGACGCGGTCGCCCGGGCCAACAAGGTTATTCATCAGACCGCGAAGAGCCAACCCCAATGCGAGGGCATGGGGACAACGATCGTGGCCTGCCTGTTTTTCGATAACCGAATATCAATCGCCCATGTCGGAGATGCCCGTTTGTACCGGGCCAGACAGGGCAATTTTGAACAGATGACGATGGATCATTCCCTGCTGCAGGAATTGGTCGATCGGGGCTTCTATTCCCAGGAAGAGGCCGCGCGGTCAACCAATCGCAATTACGTGACCCGGGCACTGGGCGTGGAAGCCATGGTGCAGGTGGAAATTCAGGAGAACGAGGTGCAGCCGGGCGACATTTACCTGCTGTGTTCAGACGGCCTGCCGGACATGGTCGAGGACGAAGACATTCACTTAACGATGAGCACTTTTAATGCTAATCTTCAGACCGTCGGTCAGCAGCTGATTCAGCTCAGCAATGAACAGGGTGGGAAAGACAACATATCCGTTATTTTAGCCGAGGCGCGAGAGCCTTTCCCGGCAAAGATCGGCCTGTTAACCAAGGTTAAACAGTTTTTCAAGTAGACGCAGACAGATAATCAAATGGCACGATTAATTCTCAGCCTCGAAAGCAACGTGTTGGCCGAATACAACATGAGCAAAGAGCGTTATACGATTGGCCGCTTGCCCGATAATGACGTTCGGATCGACAATCCGACGATCAGCGGCTACCACTCACTGATCATCAATATTCTCAACGACTCCTTTCTTGAGGATCTGAACAGCACGAATGGTACCTATGTCAACGGCAAGCTGATCAAGAAACACGCGCTCCAGCATGGCGATGTCGTCACTGTCGGCAAACATCAGTTGCGCTACGTTGATTCAGATGCCGAAGAAGCCGAGAAAGACGATGAATTCGCGCGCACGATGGTGATTGGAGCCGCGGATGACATCCGGCCGGGGTCGCGACCGCCAGGTTTCGAGACGGGTTCTCCTGTGAGCGCGAACGGCGCCAGCGGGAATGGTTCCGCTGGTACATCTCAAAATCTGCCCAGTGACCAGGGTACGATGCCACGCGAAGCGGGCGCCAAACCACTGGCTGTCGCCAAAGTCCAGGTATTAAACGGGCAATTTGCCGGGCGGGAGGTGCCTCTTAACAAGGCGGTCACGACGCTCGGGCGTCCCGGTGCACAGGTGATTGCGATTACCCGCCGCGCGGACAGCTATAACATCGTGCTGGTAGAAAATGAGCCGGAGCGTGATCCTCCAAAGGTGAATGGGACTGCGTTGGCTGCTTCTGCCCGTGAGCTTGTCGACAACGATGTCATCGAGATCATTGGCATTAAAATGGGCTTCTTTATCGATTAGTGCGAACCCGGCGGCGCGCCGCTGCCCGGCGACGACTGAATCAGTCGCAGATGCGCTTTACCCGCGATCCCACTCCGGTCAACAGTTCATAGGGCGTCGTACCAGCCCGCTGCGCGAGGTTGACGACATTCGGTTCTGCGCCCCACAATACAGCCGTATCACCAATGCTTGCCCCCGGCACGTCGGTCAAATCGAGACTGATCAGATCCATCGAAATGCGCCCGACCACGGGAACCCGTGAACCGTTGATAACCACCGGCGTTCCGCCCTTCAGTCGCCACGGATAACCGTCCCCGTAGCCCACATTAATGACGCCCAACACGCTATCCCGTGCCGCCAGCCAATCCCCACCGTAGCCGACGCGGCTGCCGCGGCTCAGAGCGCGCACGGATATCAACCGGCCTTCAAATGACATGACCGGCTCCAACCCGAGTTCGGCAGCGGACCGATGCGTAAATGGCGTTACGCCATACAACATCAGACCCGGACGCACCCAGTTCTGACCCGAGTAGCGAAGCCGGGTTCCTACGCTCAGCGTTTCCGGCCAAGCCAACACAGCAGCAGAATTCGCGATACTCACATCACCATCCCACTCACCGATCGTCTCCGCAAAACAAGCAATTTGCGCCTGTGTCGCCGGATTATCGGGTTCATCTGCGCAGGCCAGATGAGTCATGAGGCCGAGGTCGGGTGCGGTCGCAGCGCAGGCCTGAAGGCGTCCGATCGACGTCTGTACATCACCGGGCGCGACACCGAGGCGCCCCATGCCGCTGTCGATTTTCAACCAGACATGCACCAAACCCGAATCCGCCGAATCTCCGACCGGAGCGCTCTCCAGCAGCTCGATCTGAGCCTGATCATGCACGACCAGTTGTAAATCGTGCTCGCGCGCGTACGCGAGATCTTGCTGATCTGTCCAGGCATTCAGAATGACAATGGGTTTGTTGCGGATGCTCTTGCGCAGCCGGACACCCTCCTCGAGTCGCGCGACTGCAAACGCATCCGCAGCCTCCAGCGCCCCGCTGACCGCCTCCAGTCCATGCCCGTAAGCGTTGGTCTTGACGACGGCCATCACGCGGCATCCAGGAGCCGCCTGCCGTACTCGATCAAGATTGTTTTGCAGCGCCGATAATCGAATTCGGGCGACCGCGGCTGAACTCACAAAAACGCCTCGGTTTCCGGAGTGTAATTTTCAAATTTTGTGAACTGACCCAGGAAGGTCAGTGGAAATTCACCCGTCGGACCATTGCGCTGTTTCGCGATATGGATATCCGCGATGCCCTTGCGAGGGGTGTCGTGATCGTACACCTCTTCTCTGTAGATGAAGACGATCAGGTCAGCATCTTGCTCAATCGCACCGGATTCGCGTAAATCCGACATGACTGGCTTCTTATCCTGTCGCTGCTCCACACTTCGATTGAGCTGAGACAATGCAATGATTGGGACAGACAATTCTCGAGCGAGCGCCTTCAAAGACCGGGAAATCTCGGAAATTTCCGTCGCTCTATTTTCCGTAGTGCCGGCAACCTGCATCAATTGCAAATAGTCAACGACGATCAGACTCAGACCATGCTCCCGGTCCAGGCGTCGTGCGCGCGCGCGAATCTCAGTCGGCGACATTGCCGGAGTGTCATCTATAAAAATCGGCGCATCGGACATCATTTGAATAGCACCATTAATCCTGGGCCAGTCTTCATCCGCAAATCTGCCGGTCCGCAAATGAGATTGGTTCACCCGCCCGAGCGAAGACACCATGCGGAACGCGAGCTGCTCGATCGACATTTCCATGCTAAATATGGCCACGGCGTGCTTTTTTCCGACGTCAAGCGCAGCATTTTCCGCAATGTTCAGTGCCAGTGAAGTCTTGCCCATCGATGGCCGGCCCGCAATGATAATCAGGTCGCCTTCCTGCAGACCCGCCGTATATTCATCGAACTTGCTAAAACCGGTTTCCAGGCCGGTGACCGCGTCCTGGTTCTGATGCAACATGTCGATCCGATCGACCGTATCGCCAAGAACTTCGCGCAAACGAACAATGCCCGAACCGCGCCGCCGGCCGCCTTCGCCAATTTCGAAAACCGCGCGTTCCGCTTCGTCAACCAGTTCATGAATAGGGCGACCCTCGGTATGGTATGCGCTGGCCGCAATTTCATTGCCGGCACGAATCAATTCCCGCAGCTGTGCGCGATCACGAATGATTTTTGCGTAGTGGCTGACGTTGGCCGCGCTCGGAGTATCCTTGACCAGGCTCCCGAGGTATCCCAAACCTCCCGCCTCGACGAGTTCGCCACGGCTTTCAAGGTATTCAGACAGTGTGACTGCATCACAGGGCTGACTGCGTTCAGATAACTCCCTGATGGATGAAAAAATCAGCCTGTGGTCTGGACGATAAAAGTCGCCTTCCGTAACCTGGTCGGCCGCCCGGTCCCACGCGGTCCGGTCGAGCATGAGACCACCCAGCAGTGCCTGCTCGGCCTGAACGGAATTCGGCGGCACCGTTAGCCTGTCCGTTTCGGTCAGAATCTGCTCTGGATTAGGGGCGGCGCTTACCATGGTTCCAGTCAAGCTCCACGCTATGACAAATCAGCGCTGTCTTCGTCCGGGATTGCCTCGGACGCAGGAACTGGTTCATCACCTTCAGACGTTTCTTGCGGCACGAGCTCACCATCAGCTACGACCTCGACACGAACCGTCGAGTTGACGTCTGCGTGCAGATGGATTTCTATATCAAATTCGCCGAGCGCGCGTATCGGCCCATCCGGCAAACGAACTTCGCTCCGCTCCAGCAAAACACCAGCAGCTGTAGCAGCCTCGGCGATATCTATCGTACCCACGGACCCGAATAACTTGCCCGCGGTACCGGCCTTGGCCATGAGTGTCAACGTCAGCTTCTGCAGTTCCGCACTCCGCGCTTCGGCCGCACCACGTTCGTCGACTTGTTTACTTTCAAGCTCAGCGCGGCGGGCTTCAAAAACTGCAATATTTTCCGGCGTGGCGAGAGTCGCTTTGCCCTGTGGCAACAAATAGTTGCGACCATAACCTGACCGCACTTTCACGCGATCCCCAATGCTCCCAAGGTTATCCACCTTCTCCAATAGAATGACTTCCATTACTGCCCTACTCCGTTCACGGTCAAATATTAAACCACATCCTTACCGGACTTCCGTACTTGTTCCACGCAGGCCATACCAATTGTCTACGAATCCGACAGCCGCGAGCATAAACAACGCGGCCACGGCCAGCGATGACCCCATCAGAAATGGCACATATACGAGCAACAAAAAAGGCCACGGCCATCCCCGCCGCGCAACCTGCCAATGCATCACCGCAAAACCCTGAAACACGAATCCGGTACTCAAAACCAGTAGCAAGTTACCGGCCTCCGAACCCAAACCGAACACACTCGCTATACCCGACAACGCGGCAACCGCGCCGATGACGTAGCCCAGCCTGAGCTGCAAAAACATCTCTCTAAATCCCGGACCGCCCGCACTGCTCGCCCACCAGCTACCCAGCAGCAAGGCCAGCAGTGAACTGACGATCGCGCTGGCAGCCATCATGCCACTCATGACCGGCGCCAATGAGAGCAAAATACCGATATCAGCGACCTGAACGCCGAGACCGGCCAGCTGCTCGACGAAATCGGATATAAACCCTTCCCAGAAAATCACCGTATCCGGGACGACCAAGGCAAAAATTACGAGTCCGAGTACCGCTATAACGATGATGGCCTGAATCGATAAAGTCAGTGATGCATAGGTACCGGTGAGAGCGCCAAGCGCCACTGCAATTATCCACGTCGACGCCGCACCCACCAGGACTTGTGCCGGCTCCGCGCCGACCATGAAAACGATCGCCAACAAAATGCCAAACGCGATCAGGCAATCCACCGCGGCCTCGCGCCAGCCTTTCAGATTCGCGATCGACACCACGATCGCGGCACTGAACAGACCCATGAGCCCGAGTGGCAACAAACCCGCAATCAGAGCGATACGAGGAGTGCGCTTTTTGGCGAGCCAGGCGCCTATGCCGGAATGCGTCTCCATATTCTCAGACCGAATCGGGTCCAATCGGAACCCGTGTCCCGATCGCCGAACTCAGTGCTTGTCGGTGTACGGCAACAGCGCCAGATAGCGAGCTCGCTTTACGGCCGTCGCGAGTTGACGCTGATAGCGTGTCTTGGTGCCGGTAATACGACTCGGTACGATTTTCCCGGTCTCTGTCACGTAATTACGCAGGGTATCGAGATCTTTGTAATCGATTTCTTTTACACCCTCTGCAGTAAACCGGCAGAATTTACGCCGTCGAAAATATCTACTCATAATATTGCTCTAGTATCTGTCTTCTATCCCTGGGAGACCGCTGAACCCTCTTTCTCGATCACCGACTCACCGTCTGCACCGGCGAGTTGATCTCCTTTCGCGATCTGTTCGCCTTGCGCGGGTTCATCTTGCGCGGGTTCATCTTGAGTGGGTTCATCTTGAGTGGGTTCATCTTGAGTAGGTTCACCTTGAGTGGCCACGTCTTGAGTAGACTCATCTGGAGTCGGCTCATCCGCAACCGGCTCCGCTCCCGGATCGGAATCGGAACGCTCTTCGGTTTTCTTTTCAGTCTTGACTTCGTCACTCTCGGAATATGGTTTTGCAAGCAATGACGGTTCGATGATCGCTTCGTCCCGCCGAATAACCAGGTGACGCAGCACCGCATCACTGAACTGAAATGCCCCGAGAATCTGATCAAGCGCCTCGCTATCGCACTCTATATTCATGAGTACGTAGTGGGCTTTGTGAAGCTTGGCTATGGTATGGGTCAGTTGACGACGACCCCAGTCTTCCAGGCGGTGAACCTGACCGCCACCCGACGTCGCCATCGCACGATAGCGTTCGATCATGGCGGGTACCTGCTCGCTCTGGTCCGGATGGACCAGAAATACAATTTCGTAGTGCCTCATTGTGGCTCCCTTCGGGTTAAAGCTACCCACATTCAGGCGTGGTGCAGCAAGGAGGGCCGGAAGCCTAACAGAAAAACAGGGGTCAGGGGAATAGGGTGTCAGACACCATTAATTTACCCTTTAGGGTGAAATTGGTGTCTGACACCCATTTCCGTGCGCTGGCGCAGGCATTCGTACAGGCAGATGCCGGCGGCGACCGATACGTTCAGGCTCTCGACAGCACCATGCATCGGCAGGCGCATTAACATATCGCAGCGTTCCCGGGTCAGCCGCCTGAGACCCTTGCCCTCGGAACCCAGAACGATAGCGACCGAACGGTTCAGATCGACGTCAAACAGCGAGTCTGCTGCGGTCTCATCGGCACCCACAATCCAGAGGCCCTGATCCTTCAGAATATCCAGAAATCGCACCAGATTGCCGACCTGGGCGGCGGGTTGAACCTCGGCTGCGCCCGATGCGACCTTACTCACCGCCGGCGTAAAACCCACGTTGCGGTTGCGTGCGGTCACGACCAGGTCAACGCCGGCCGCATCTGCCGTGCGCAGGCATGCACCGAAATTTCTCGGATCCTGAATTCCATCCAGCACCAGGAGCATCGGCTTAGAGAGACCCTTAACGTATTCCCGCGCTTCGCCCTCGTCCATGGGCGGCACCCGGCGAATCAGCGCCGCAACGCCCTGATGCTTGGCCGTGCCGATCAGCTGTTCCAATCGGGCGGAATCGCATCGTTCGACGTCGACCGAACATCCTTCAAGTTGCCGGGTCAGGCGCGCCGTGCGATCCCGGCCAAGATTCTCCTGAATATAGACCATGACGACGCGGTCCGGCGCGCGTCGCAGCATCGAGGTCACCGCGTTAATGCCATGCACAACCTGCTGATTGGTTTTCTTCGGCTGCATCGCGTATCAGCGACGGCGACGGCGCGGTTTTCTCGACGCTTTCTCCGGGCCGGCATCGGCCAGCGCGAAATCTATTTTCGCCTCATCCACATCGACCCGCAGAATACGCACCGTCACCGCGTCGCCCAAACCGAAGCTGGTCCCCGTGCGCTCGCCTGTCATCCGCAGCCCCCCGTGCTCACAATGGTAATAATCGTTTCCGAGGCCGGTCACGTGAATGAGGCCTTCCACATATAAATCCTCGAGCGTGACAAACAACCCGAAATGGGTCACGCCGGTCACAATGCCCGGCAGCACATCGCCGACTCGATCCAGCATATAGGCACATTTAAACCTTGCTTCTACGTGTCGCGACGCTTCCTCCGCTCTTCGCTCCAGCAACGAACAGCGCTTCCCGGCTATCTCGACAGCCTGCACGTCATAGGCGAACGCGCCGGGCTTACCGGCGTCCAATACATGTCCAATTCCACGGTGCACCAGCAAATCAGGATAGCGACGGATGGGCGACGTAAAGTGGGCATAAGCGGCAAGCCCTAACCCGAAGTGGCCAATGTTTGGCGGTTGATAAACCGCCTGACTGAGACTCCGCAGAACCGCAACCGCGAGGATCGCGTAATCCGGTCGCCCCACGATCTGTTCCAATACACGGTTCAGCTGCTTCGGGTCCGTGCGCGCCTGATCCGTCACCTTAATTCCCAGCGCCTGCATCAGATGGCGCATATCTTCGAAACGATCCTCTTCCGGTCCGGCATGGACCCTAAACAGCGTCGGCAAACGATGCCGCTGCAAAAACCGTGCGGCCTGAACGTTCGCAGCGATCATGCACTCCTCGATCAGCCGATGCGCATCAGTCCGCAGGTACGGCACGATCCGCTCTATGCCGCCCTGTGGTTTCAACTCGATCCTGACGCCCGGCAGATCCAGGTCAAGCGCCCCGCGCCGCGCTCGATCGCGCTGAAGAGATTTAAAAACTCCATATAAATCATTAATTTGTTTTAACAACTTCGAGCTATTCTTCTTTTGTCCGCCGGATTGCTGAAGTTGATCCACCTCCGAATAGGTCATCCGGGCAGCCGAGCGCATGAGCCCTCTGTAAAACTTTGCATCCGAGACCTTGCCGTCGGCAGCCACATGCATATCGCAAACCATGCACAATCGATCGACATCCGGATTCAGAGAACACAACCCGTTCGACAGAGCTTCCGGCAGCATTGGCACGACGCGGTCAGGAAAATACACCGACGTGCCGCGGTTCTGCGCCTCTTTATCCAGGGCATCACCTTTCCTCACATAATGCGAGACATCCGCAATAGCCACGACCAACCGCCAGCCAGCGCCCTTGGGTTCAGCATAAACGGCATCATCAAAGTCCCGTGCATCGGCACCGTCAATGGTAATCAACGCAAGATCGCGCAAATCTTCGCGTCCGCGCTTATCGGCCGGGCGAACCTGATCGCCTAATGCAGTGGCCTCGGCCAGCACATCGCGGCTCCACTCGGTCGGTATTTCGAACTGCTCGATCGCGACTTCGGTCGCCATGCCCGGATCCGCCGGATTCCCGAGTATCTTGATCACCTTGCCCTGTGCCTCACGATTGTCTGCCGGATACTCGGTAATTTCGATTTTCACCATGTCGCCGGACTTCGCGCCAGCACGCTGATGATTCGGGACCATAAAATGATGCGGGGAGCGGCCCGCTTCGACGACAAAGCCAACGCCATGCTCGCGCTGGTAATGACCGACCGCGGTTTTTTTGCCGCGCTCGAGTATCTCCACGACACTGCCGCTCGGTTTGCCGCCGCGACCGGCACCGGCAATCCGGACGGTAACCCGATCTCCATCCAACAGCTGGCGCATTTCGTGATACGGCAGGTAGATATCTGTGTCGCCTGCGTCAGGTATCAGAAAACCGAAGCCGTCCGCATGCGCTGATACGACTCCGGTGACGGCATCTATTTTTTCGAGCAGGCAATACTCTCCCTTGCGATTGATCAACAGGCGTCCGGAGCCGGCCATGCGCTTGAGGTCACGACGCAATGACCGCAATGGCCCTTCGCCAGACACATTGAGTATTTCGGCGAGCGCATCGAAACCGACCGGCACGCCCCGCGCTTCAAGCGCCTGAATGATGATTCCGGGCTCCGATACCGGATGACGGTATTTCGAAGTTCCACGCGATTCGCGGGCGACGGAGCGGGAGCGCGTCTTGCGGCGCCTAGGCACTCGTTGTCTTTCTGACCGGGTTCATCGCGTTGACAAGCATACAGGTGGCCAGTACAGTCCCGCCACTCGCGGATCTGGGTTACATTGATCAGGTCTGTGCCCAGGTGGCGAAATTGGTAGACGCGCCAGCTTCAGGAGCTGGTCTACGAAAGTAGGTGGAGGTTCAAGTCCTCTCCTGGGCACCAAATAAAATGCCGCCTTCGGCGGCTTTTTATTTGGTGCCCTTGGGGCGATCGTTAACGAATGCTGAATCGCCGAAGGCGGTTTCTGGTCCGGCTACCGCCTTTGTGATGCAATCTGCTTCATATTTCGCAACATGAGCTGCAGTGCCGGATCCGCTGGATTTACCTGCACCGCTTCGTTCACATATCGAAAAGATTCACCGAAATCGTTGCGACCCGCCGCCTCCGCTGCCAGAAACAGGAGCTCACCGGACTGCACGTAGGGCGACCCTGGTGGCAGATAGGGATGGGCCGTAGCATGAGATTTCGCTTCGAGGAGGAACGCCAGGTTCCGGGGCCCTGCCTCAGTTAAGCTTTGCAGATCGGAACGGGTCAGTGCGAACTCGGACATACTGTGATCCCAGGTGTTGATTCGCCCTTCTCCCAGAACGTGCCGCAACTGCTCCCCACTGACCATCCACCGCGACATGAGCGCGGGCATATCCGGAATATTAAACTGAGCAAAATCTGTGCGAGCCACCAAACCATCATGGAGTTGCTCAGCGCGCGCCCTGCCGATGGGAAGCGCGAGCCGACAATATATAAGCCGGTCATGGTTATCCAGGAACACTTCGGTTTCCGGAAAACTGGCCAGAAAAGTGCGAAACATGACCTTAAAGGCATCCGACGGGTATGCCAGGGGCAGCCAGTGAATAAAAATGCCGTCTGCCGTCAGGCGCCGCTTCGCTTGCTCGTAGAAATCCCTGCATAGCATGAGCTCATTGCCGGAGAACCCTTCCGCCACCTTCCCGTCGGAAATGATGAGGTCATATTGTGATTCACCCCGCAATAAAAAATGAGCGATGTCCTCAACATCAAGGCTCACCCTGGGGTCTTTCAGCACATTGGATTCCGTGAAATAGCCCTGACTGGCGCGGACCACAGAGCCACTGATTTCCACGACATCAAGACGCTGGACCCCTTGGTACGAGGCCAGCGTTTGCAAGGTCGAGCTCGACCCCAAACCAATGTTCAGTGACGTCTTGGTTCCAGGTGCAAGCGCCATGGGCAGGTGCGCGAGGAGGCGTTGCTTGCCCCACAGCGACGGGCGAAACCCTTGGGTTGAACCAATATTCGCGCCGTCGACGAATACTCCGCGTTGATCAGGCCAATGCTTTAATGCCTGGACTTGCACAGTAGCAACATCACCCTCTTCACTCCAAATTAAAGTCATACCAGGATTCTTAGTCGTACTCGTCGGAAACGGCAAATGCGCGGGAAGCGCGACCCACATTCCAAACAGCATTACCGTCGGCGTAATCGCCCAGGCTATTTGTCGGTGATCTGCGTTCGGTGATCTGGCCAGAACCAGGATCCCGAGAACAATGTTCCCAAACGCGATCGCAAGTGTTCCCTGAATCGTACCGAAATAAGGCAGCAGAAAAAAAGCCGCGGTACCCGCACCGATGATGCTGCCCAGGTTAGCCAACAAATAGGCCATACCGACGCGCTCGCCCAGACGGCGCACATCACCGAGGAATAATCGGCTCGCAACCGGGAAACTCAACCCCATCAACAGCGTAGCCGGCAACATCATCGCCAATGCAATCAATCCCGCCAGCAGAATCCGCGATTGCCACCCCAGATTGCCCCCGGCTAATGAAAATACGCTGACGCGGTCCCATAACTCAGGGCTCGTGAGAAGCATGTACTCCGCTCCTATCGCCGCCATGGCCAGGAGCGCGATGCCGAGTTGCGAGTAACCGAGTATTCGCTCAGGCGCGTGGCGTTCCCGCAGCCCACCGGCCAAGGCCCCACCAACACCGAGACCGATCAGAAAAACAACGAGCATCATCGAAATTGCATAGGTGCTGATACCAAACAGGTAGCGAAGCGCACGGAACCAGACGATCTCATAAGCCAATGTGGTGAAGCCCGAAACGAACAGAACGACTCCGGTTACCCTGATGGGTAACCTGGTTGGCAGAATCGCTTCGGCATCATTAAGATCAGTCACCCCATGAAGTGGTCCGCTCGTGGCCCTGGTGCTTAGCCACCACGCCAACAGACCGATCATGAGATTGATGCTGTTGGCAATCCGCACCGACCCTTGCAGGCCAACCCATTCCAGCAAGACAAATCCCGCGATCATCGCCCCGAGAGCAGCGCCGACAGTGTTCAATCCGTAAATAGGACCGAGGTGTCGTGAAACCCCTTCGCGGCTGCGAATGAGAATGGTGCATAGGGCAGGAAACGTAGCCCCCATAAGAGCAGCAGGTATTAATAAAATGACGACCACGAAAGCGGTGCGGAACAAATCCATCGTCAGGCCAGCCGGTACAAAACCCGCCATAGAGGCAAAAAACTCAGGTAAGGCCGCGAATACGGGTGTCAGCAACGCTGTGACGAGCGCGATACCGAACTCAAGCGCCGCGTAGAGTTTGATCGCATCCATCCGCGAGCCCAAAACTTTGTGATAGAGCCATGCTCCGATCCCCATGCCCACCATGAACCCGCCGACGACGGCGGTTACCGCTAACGTGCTGCGACCGAAAGTCAGCGCGAGCATCTTCGCCCACGACACTTCGTAAATCAGCGCCGCGATACCGGAAAAAACGGCAAAGGAATACAGCACCACCACCAGACCCGTGGTACTGCGTTGCTGTGAACCGGGAATCAAACTCATCAATGCTCCTGTGTCCGATATCCTTTGGTGACCCGGGGCAATTACAAAAGGCCCAACGAAATTTTTTAAACTCAGCTAGTGATCTACCGGCCCGAAGAAATGTGC
>PVMK01126082.1_pt1 | contig 29703 bp, 23 predicted proteins | sample 1853481 | NCBI WGS metagenome assembly PVMK01 (sample SAMN08533507, study PRJNA380276) | Marine sediment metagenome, whole genome shotgun sequencing project.
ACCGCAGATCAGATCGTCGTACTCGATCAAGGCCGGGTAGTCGGCAAAGGGAAACATCACGAACTTATGGAAACCTGTAAAACTTATCAGGAAATTGCAACGTCGCAGTTGAGCAAGGAGGAGCTGGCATGAGTATGCATAGGAACGCCAAATCTTCCAAGCAAAAACCAGCCGGCAGCCCGATGAGAAGGCGCGGACCTATGGGACATGGTGGCCCCTCGGCCATGATGAAAGGTGATAAAGCCCGTGATTTTAAGGGCACGATGAGCCAGTTGATCCAGTACCTTGGTTCTTATAAAATTTCTATCGTGATCGTGATGCTCGTCGCAGCGGGATCTACCATCTTCAGTATCGCCGGCCCTAAAATATTGGGCCAGGCCACCACCAAGCTTTTCGAAGGCGTGATGGCCCAGATCGCCGGGACCGGTTCTGGGATAGATTTTGACTACATTGGCCGCATCATCCTGATCACCCTGAGCCTGTATATCGCCTCGTCCCTGTTGGGCTATATTCAAGGTTGGATCATGTCGGGCATCTCCATGGATATTACCTATCGCTTCCGCAAAGATATCGCCGACAAAATTAACCGTATGCCGTTCAAATACTTCGACAATACCAGCCAGGGCGAAGTACTCTCGCGTATTACCAACGATGTTGATACTGTCAGCCAAACTCTCAACCAGAGTCTTTCGCAAATCATCACTTCGGTAGTAACAGTGGTCGGCATCTTGATCATGATGTTAACGATCAGCTGGCAAATGACCCTGGTGGCTCTCTTGATTGTGCCGCTTTCCATGGTCATTATTATGCTGATCGTGCGTCAATCGCAAAAATACTTCAAACAACAGCAAGATTACCTGGGTCACATCAACGGGCATGTCGAGGAAATGTTTGGCGGGCATATGGTGATGAAGGCTTTCAATGGCGAAGCTGAAAGTGTGGCTCGCTTCGAAGGGTTGAATGACACGCTCTTCAATTCGGCCTGGAAATCCCAGTTCTTATCGGGTTTGATGATGCCCATCATGAGCTTTGTCGGCAATCTGGGCTATGTGGCCATCAGTATTTTAGGTGGCTACCTGGCTACCCAAAATGCGATCACGATTGGTAATATCCAGGCCTTCATCCAATACATGCGATCGTTTACCCAACCCATCGCCCAAATCGCAAATATCTCCAACATTCTGCAGCAGACCGCGGCCGCGGCCGAACGCGTCTTCGAATTCTTGGCAGAGGACGAAGAAATCCCCGATGCAACTAACCCGGTTCAGCCGAAAGCCATTACAGGGCATGTGGTCTTCGAAAATGTTAAATTTGGCTACAGTCCCGACAAAATCGTGATCAATGATTTCTCCGCCGATGTTAAACCAGGACAGCAGATCGCCATTGTCGGTCCAACCGGCGCGGGCAAGACCACCATTGTCAAATTGTTGATGCGCTTCTACGACGTCAACCAGGGCGCGATTCTGATCGACGGAAACAATATCAAGGATTTCAGGCGCGGAGATTTACGCTGTATGTTCGGCATGGTATTGCAAGATACCTGGCTTTACAACGACAGCATCATGGAGAATATCCGCTACGGCAAGCCCAGCGCCAGCGATGATGATGTAATCGCTGCGGCCAAGGCTGCCCATGTAGACCATTTCGTGCGCACCCTGCCCGAGGGGTATGACCTGGTACTTAATGAGGAAGCAACCAATATCTCGCAAGGTCAAAAGCAGCTTTTGACCATCGCCCGAGCTATCGTAACAGACCCCCGAATGTTGATATTGGATGAAGCAACCAGTTCAGTTGATACACGCACCGAAGTGTTGATCCAACAAGCGATGGACAATCTGATGAAAAACCGCACCAGTTTTATCATCGCCCACCGCCTATCCACCATCCGCAACGCCGATTGGATCCTGGTGATGAATGAGGGAGATATCGTCGAACAAGGCCAGCATCAAGAGCTGTTGGAACGCAATGGTTTCTACGCTGACCTGTACAACAGCCAGTTTGAGGTTGCAGACGTAAATTAACGGCAGCAGGTACAGAGACTGTCCCAAAAGCAACAGGGACAGTCTCTATCGCGAAAAGGGGAAATATGATTCAATAGGGGAATGAAAAAACAAGTCTACAAACCCTACAATCAAAATCAACCCATGCTGATACCGCTGAATCTGGAAGAGATGATCCCGGGCGATCACCTTGTACGGCAAGTGGATGAAATCGTCAACCGGATCGACACCAGTGTACTGGATGAGCAATATGAAGGGGGCGGTGTGGTATGTGCTGGTAAATCCGGAACCCGAACGGCAGGCTACGCTCAAGTCGCCGAGCGCAATGGTATTCGCTGACATGCGAATACCACCGCCGTGATACCATCGCTCAACGTATCTTCAACCTGTTGATCGTAAAATGGATCTGAGGACATGGTGTATTATATGGGTTCCATTCTCTCGGCATAAATCTCATCGAGTAGTGCGGTGAAATCACTCGCGGCGCTCAGGGTGAGCAATTTACGGCGTAAACGCCGAGGCAAACGGTACGGCGAGAGATAGCGAGTGGCATATTTTCGGAAGAGCACCAACCCGCGCTCAGGACCATAAAAGGAGAGATTTCGCTGCAGGTGATCGAGCATCAGATTGCGCACTTGGACTGGTTGAACATCACCGCGATCCATGCGTGAAAAAATCCATGGATTGTCGATCGCGGCGCGCCCAATCATTACGGCGTCGCAGCCGGTGTGTTCCTTCATGCGCTGGATATCCGTCACGGTTACTACATCACCATTACCGATCACGGGGATATTTACGGCAGCTTTGATTTCGGCAATCGCGTCCCAGTCAGCCTGACCGCTATAACCTTGTACTTTGGTGCGGGCGTGGACGGCGATCAACTGACCGCCATTTTCTTCGATGATACGAGCAACAAGCCTGTAGGTGCGGCAATCATCGTCCCATCCCAGGCGAATTTTGCCCGTGACCGGTACATCCAGGGCGGCGGTCAGTTTACGGAAAATGCGAGCGATCATCAAGGGTGTGCGCATCAGCCCAACGCCGGCACCGCCGCTGGCCACCGATTTCGAAGGGCAGCCCATATTGACGTCAAGGATATCAGGTCCTTTTTCTTGGATGCACAAAGCGGCGGTTAAAATCTCATTATCATTGCGTCCGTAAATCTGATAAACCACCGGGCGCTCGTCTTCGGTATAGTGCAGTTTACGGGCATCATAAGGAGGTCGGTTGATCAAGTTGGCCGCGCTGATAAATTCCGTGTAGCTCATCGCCGAGCCTAATTGGCGGCAAATCGAGCGGAAAGGCCAATCCGAATAACCATCCATGGGGGCCAGGATAACGTCGCCATAGATGGGAATGGTATCAATGTAAAAGGATGGGTGTTTGGTCATGGGGAATTTGTATTTTATAAAAGCTTCATCTGCCTGCTTGGTACCCCAATTTTTTCAGGGGTAAAAACGGGCATCCACCTGGCAATACTATAACGTTGACAAAGTTCTCTGAAGATGCTATCTAAGCTATTATGATCTGGTGCATAGCAGCCGTAGCTCGATCCATATTGTTGGATATAGCGCTCTTTGATCCCAGGGAAATGCTTGTCAAGCTTGGCGTAGTAATACTCACGAGATCCGCTGCGCAGTGTCATGCCCAAGGATGGAATCATGTAGGATGCCCCGTGAGCGTGGGCTTGCTCGACCAAGCTGGTGATATTTTCGCGAGTGTCCTCGATAAAGGGCAGGATGGGCATCATCAGCACCCCGGTGAGGATACCAGCATCCGAAAGGGCTTTCATGGCTTTGAAGCGGGCCGATGAGGGCGGCGCGCCGGGTTCGAGTTCTTTTGCCAGCCGATCGTCGGCGGTCGTAATCGTAAAACTGACCGCGGCATAAACTTGGTTAATCTCTTTTAGAAGGTCAATATCGCGCAGCACCAAATCACTTTTGGTGAGCACGTGCACGGGAAATTGATTTTCGGCGATCACGGCCAAGGCTCGCCCGGTCAGGTTGTGTTGGCGCTCTATGGGCATATAGGGATCGTTCATCGAGCCAGTGCCAATCGTGCCACGTACACGCTTGCGTGGCAGGGCATCGGCTAGTAAATCTATTGCGTTAGCTTTTATTTGAATATCGGCAAAGTCCTCAATTTGGTAGCACGTGCTGCGCGAGTCGCAGTAAATACACTGGTGCTGACAGCCGCGATACAAGTTAATATTGTATTTTAACCCGAACCAGGGATCGGGCTGCTTGACATGATTAAGAATCGTTTTAGCCGTAATTTCGGTGATCATGGGCTTTTACTGCGATCTCAAATATTTTAAAATCTGGTCAATTATCTACCAAAGCCTGTTTCAACCCTTCCTGCAAGCTGCGCACCTCAATAATTTTTATGCCCTCTGGCCAATGTTCACCTTTGCGCAAACGCTTGGGCACAATTGCCGTTTTAAAGCCTAACTTCGAGGCTTCGTACAAACGCGGTGTCATTTGCCCGACCATGCGTAACTCTCCAGACAGCCCAATTTCACCGATAAGCACGGTATCAGCTCGTACTGGTATATCGCGCACTGAAGAAGCAATTGCAACAGCGACGGCCAAATCGGCAGCCGGCTCATTAATTTTCAAGCCACCGATTACATTGACGAACACATCTTGTTCGGGCAAACGGATACCCACTCGGCGGCTGAGCACAGCCACTATTAACAGCAGTCGGTTGAAGTCGATACCGTTGGGAGTACGGCGCGGGTTGCCAAAAGAGGTTGGGCTGGTTAGCCCTTGGATCTCAACCAATAACGGGCGCGTGCCTTCCATCGTCACCGCGATCGATGAGCCAGGCGCGTTAATCATGCGCTCGGCCAGAAAGGCCTCCGAAGGATTGCGCACTTCAATCAAACCGCGCGCTAACATCTCAAAGACACCCACCTCCGATGTGGCCCCATAACGATTTTTAACCGTGCGCAGCAATCGATAGGTTTGAAAACGATCCCCTTCCAGGTAGAGCACCGCGTCAACAATATGCTCCAGCACACGTGGCCCAGCCAGCGCACCATCCTTAGTGACATGCCCAATTAAGAAAATCGTGATACCTGAATTTTTGGCTAGCTCCCGCAATCTCGAGGCCGTTTCACGAATTTGTGATATGGATCCGGCCGATGATTCAAGTTGAGAGAGATAAGTAGATTGAATGGAATCTATTACCACCAAATATGGTTGGGTCATTTCGATATGCTCGAAGATTACATCGAGGCTCGTTTCTGTAACCAGATAAAGGTTCTCTGGTAGAGGCAGCTTTTCTCCATCTTCATCGTTAAAAATACGCATGGCACGCATTTTTATCTGTCGCTCAGATTCTTCCCCAGATACATAAAGTACCGTTCCGGCGTGGGATAGCTCTAGTGCAGTTTGCAGCAGCAGGGTAGATTTCCCAATACCGGGGTCGCCGCCAATTAATACAACTGACCCGGGCACAATGCCGCCTCCCAATACGCGCGAGAACTCTTCGATAGGCAGCGGAATACGGTCTTCAGCATCTGAACTAATTTCGGTTAAACGGTGCGGTGTTGACGGCGCACCGACGCGCGGACGCGTAAATTTTTTTGCCGCTGGCGTTTTTTCGATGATCTCTTCAATCATGCTGTCCCATTCTCCGCACTTTGGGCAGCGTCCCATTGCTTTGGGCACACGGCGTCCACATTGCTGACAAACGTATTGCGTGTAACTTTTAGCCATAGAATAAGTTTCCGTTGGTAAATTTTAGGCTCTTGGATAACTACCAGGGACCAGGGCATATGAGGGCAAAGTGCAACGCCTTCATTTCGACTTTCTGCTACAAAGATTCATTAAAGTCCGGTTTCGTAGTTTTTGTGTACCTATTATAAACGAACAGAGCACGACATAACCAAGGTATTGGCGTGTCGTGCTCTGCGACATATCGATTAATGGTACTTGTTTAAGCGGTCGCTACCATTTCTTCCGGTTCTTCATCTACAACCTCGTCATCCGTGCTCTGCAAGCGCAAAATGATTTCAGGTTCATCATCTTCAGTAGGAGCCATATCAACAACAATAGAGTCGCCCGTTTTGAAGTCTCCAGCCAAGATTGCATCGGAAAGCGGCTCCTCAATCTTCTGTTGAATCACGCGCCGCAGCGGGCGGGCACCCATATCAGGATCGAAGCCCAAATCAGCAATCAAGCGTATCGCCTCGGGGGAAATGCTCAAAGTGAGTTCATGATCTACAAGGCGTACAGAGACTTTATCCAATTCTAATGAAACGATCTCAACAATATTGTCTTTGGTCAGTGCCCGGAAAACAACCACGCTATCCAAACGGTTGACGAATTCTGGTTTGAAAAGTTTATTCATAGATTTCATCAATTGCTTACGCATTTTCTTATAAGCAGCGCGTTCTTCCATTTCCTCATCCTGCTTGAGTTCAAATCCTAAGGCGGCTTGACGCTTGATCAATTCAGCACCTACATTAGATGTCATTACAATCAAGGCATTGCTGAAATCTACCGTGCGGCCTCGTGCATCGCTGAGTTGCCCCTCTTCCATAATTTGTAAGAGCATATTATGCACTTCGGGGCTGGCTTTTTCAATTTCATCAAAAACAATGATGGAATAAGGCCGCCGCCGTATGGCTTCAGTCAACTGACCGGCATCATCATAACCAACATACCCTGGAGGCGCGCCTACCAAACGACTAGCCGAGTGACGCTCCATAAACTCCGACATATCAAGCTGAATAAGCGCATCTTCGCTGCCGAAAAGGAAATGCGCCATAGCTTTGGTAAGCTCAGTTTTTCCTACGCCGGTGGGACCTAGAAAAACAAAAGAGCCAATCGGACGTCGAGGGTCCTTCAAGCCGGCTCGAGCGCGGCGCACAGCTTTGGCAATAGTCTCGATAGCTTCCTCTTGCCCGATAATGATCGTTTTTAGATTATCTTCCATATGCAGCAAACGGTCAGATTCATCTTGCGACATTTGCATAAGCGGTACCCCTGTCCACATAGAGATAACCTCAGCAATATCATCAGGGGTAACATTGGGGCTGTTATCACGATCCCAGGTAGTGCGCAGTTTTTCTAATGCGATCTCCAGTGATTCTTGCTCTTTCTTGAGCACCAGGAGTTCTTCTTCTTGGCCCTTTTTTTCGGCCTCATCATTTTTTTTGCGCGCATCGCGCAGCTTTGAAATCAGTTCTTTGGCTTCTCGGGCTGCAGGGCTTTTATACATGCGCACCCGTGATGCGGCTTCATCAATCAAGTCAATTGCTTTGTCAGGGAGGAAACGATCAGAGACATAGCGCACCGAGAGTTTGGTGGCTGCATCTAAAGCTTCATCCATAATAGCGAGCTGATGATGGGCTTCATAGGCCGGTCGAATGCCACGCAGAATCTCAATGGTTTCTTCAGGGCTGGGTTCTTCTACTAATATGGGTTGGAAACGACGTTCAAGGGCGGCATCGCTTTCGATATGTTTACGATACTCATCAAGGGTGGTAGCGCCAATGACTTGCAGCTCACCGCGTGAGAGCGCCGGCTTGAGAATATTCGCAGCATCCATCGCTGACCCGGCCGACCCGGCTCCAACCAGCATGTGAAATTCATCGATGAATAAAATGGCATCGGAAACTTTAAGTTCTTGGATCACGCGTTTCAGACGGTCCTCAAATTGCCCACGATACATGGTGCCGGCTACCAAAGAACCAACATCAAGCTGCAACACGCGTTTTCCCAGGATGGGCAAAGGCACATCCCCCTCGATCACACGCTGGGCTAAACCTTCAACAATGGCCGTCTTACCGACGCCAGGTTCACCGGTCAGAGCCGGGTTGTTTTTTGTGCGGCGTGCCAATATCTGAATCACGCGCTCAATTTCTTTTTGTCGTCCAATAACGGGGTCAAGCTTTCCGTCTTCGGCCATTTTGGTCAGATCGGTGGCTAACTGGTCTACCAGCGGCGTTTTCGATTTCGATTTAGCCTTTACTTTTGGCTTAGCTTTATCTGTACTTCCCGCTCTAGTTTGGGCTGATGCGCGCTTACGGGTGGCTTTTTTTGCATCTTTTTGTTCTTTTAGAATGCGTTCAATTTGACCGCGGATTTGTTCCGCTGTGACGCCCATTTGGCGCAAGGCATCCATGGCTACACCTTCGTTATACGCTATCAATCCTAGCAGCAGATGTTCAACGCCAATATAGTGATGTTTTAAGTCTCGAGCTTGCTGCACTGCGAGTTCAAGCGATTTCTGTGTTCCTGGAGAAAGCTGTGGTTGCGGTGGCGATTGGTGATCACCCAACCCTACCATTTGCTCAATAATATCTTCCAAGCGGTCAATATCCAGACCCAATTCGCGCAAAACGCGCCCGGCATTACCGCCGTCATCCCGCATTAAACCTAACAGCAGGTGTTCTGTCCCAATATAGTTGTGATTCATGCGCTCAGCTTCTTGATGCGCTAAGCTAAGCACCCGCCGTGCTCTTTGTGTAAATCGTTCCATGTTCGACATGGTTTGAACCTCCTCATGCTAAAAAAGCGGGTGTCACTGCTGGGAGTCGCACGGCTTGTGCAACTCCTCGATTGCTCAAGTGGCTAATAAAAATACATTAGCCCGAATTTAATTTAATTCTACCAAAAAATGTCCGATTTAACAGTCAGGGTGATTTTCTAACATGAATCTAATGAAAACACTCTTGGGTAGGAACTCACAAGGTTCTGGTAATTCCAAGCGAGTAAAAAAAAACGCACCGTTTGGGGTGCGTTTCATAAGTTCAGGGTTAAGCTTCCTCTGCAGGTGCAGGCTCCGCATCAGGAGCGGGCTCTTCTTTTTCGGTTTCCACCTCGGCCACAGCGGCTTCTTCTTCGGCAACTGCCTCTTCAATAGCGGGCTCTTCTTTTTCGGTTTCCACCTCGGCCACAACGGCTTCTTCTTCTGTTTCAGCAACTACCTCTTCAACAGCGGGCTCTTCTTTTGCGGTTTCCACCTCAGCCACAACAGCTTCTGCTGCTGCTTCAGCATCTACATCAACAACAGTGGTTTCTTCACCAGCTTCAGCAACTGCATCTTCAGTGATATCCTTGTCGAAATCTTCCTGGGCCATTTTCCAATCCAGGTCAATATAAGCACCGGAATCGACTTTGCGTAAACTAAGACCAATGCGGAACTTCTCACGGTCAATTTTGATAATGCGTAAAGTGAGTGAGTCACCAAGTTTTACAATTTCTTTGGGATGCTCAATGCGTTCGGTGCTAAGTTCTGAGATATGAATTAGACCTTCTAGATCACGCTCGCCCAAGCGGGCAAAAGCACCAAAGTCGGTCAGGTGGGTGATACTGCCTTCCACCAGTTGACCCTCTTTAAGATCACTCACTTTGCCCAGCCAGGGATTATCTTGTGTCTGGCGGATGGAAAGCCCAATACGTTTTTGCTCTCGATCAATACTGATGATCTTGGTTTCAACTTCTTCGCCAATGGAGAGTACATCTTTGGGATGCTTGATGCGTTCCCAGGACACCTCGGAAAGGTGAACCAGGCCATCGGCGCCGTCGATGTTAACAAATGCGCCAAAGTTGGCCAAGCTGGTAACACGTCCAGTACGTACAGAGCCAACTTCTAATTCCTCTAGCAAGCGGTCTTTTAGCGTTTCGCGGGTTTCGTTTAGCGCTTTGCGCTCCGAAAGAATTAATCGGCGGCGGGAGCGATCAACTTCTACAACACCAACCTTGATCGATTCACCAACAAGTTGACTCCAGCGCTGTTCCGGAGAAGAGCCGGATGTGCGTCGGGTCAAACTAATTTGCGAGCCTGGCACAAAGCCACGCAGCATACCAATTGGGACAATCAACCCCCCCTTGTTAAAGCCAGAAATAATACCATCAAAGAATTCGTCGTTTTCCTTTAAGGTCTCAACAAGTTCCCAATCCAATTCCTCTTGCGCTCGAGAGATAGAAAGCGATAAATTACCGTTTCTGTCTTCAGGGTTAAGCACATAAACGCGAATCTCTTGCCCTACTTCATAGCTCTCCAAGATATCGGAATCAATCTGGCTGAGTTCTTTTCCGGTAACAATGCCTTCAGATTTGGCGCCAATACTGATTAGAATCTCAGATGAAGATATCGAGGCGATCATGCCTGACCGGATATCACCAGATTTGGGTAAATCAATCTCCAAACCTTCAGAATCCAGGAGATCTTGCATAGAGATTTCAGGTTCGGATGTCTCTTCGACATCTACTTCAACAATTTCTTCGCGCTCTTCGATCAGAGCTTTACTATCTTCCATAATACGTCACACACTCCAAAGTTTATAAGGTCGCCACATTATAAAGGGGAAAAGATAAGTTGGCAACCTTTATGGTAAGATTATCGCGGTTTAACACAACGATAATAAAGGAAATTTATGCCAACCATCTTTCCCTTTACAGCCATAGTAGGTCAAGAACGCATGAAGCGTGCATTAATTTTAAATGCTGTTTCCCCCCGCATTGGCGGTGTGCTTATCCGGGGCGAGCGCGGTACAGCCAAATCCACAGCGGCGCGTGCGCTTTCTGCCTTATTACCACAAGTTGACATGCATCAGGACTGCCGCTTCGGGTGTAATCCGAATACCCCGCTTACCTGGTGCACAGAGTGCCGCGAGCGCGATCAACATCAAATCACGAAACGGTTGACACCTTTTGTCAACTTACCTATATCGGCAACCGAAGACCGCGTTGTGGGTACGCTGGATATTGAGAAAGCCATCCAAAAGGGAGAGCGGCATTTTGAACCCGGTGTGTTGGCCGCGGCCAATCGCGGATTGCTCTATATTGATGAAGTTAACTTATTGGACGACCACGTTGTTGATCTTTTGCTGGATTCCGCAGCAATGGGTATGAATATTGTTGAACGCGAAGGAATTTCCTTTTCACATCCAGCGCGCTTTATCCTCGTTGGTACGATGAACCCCGAAGAGGGGGATTTGCGCCCTCAACTGCTTGACCGGTTCGCACTGTCCGTAGAAATACGCGGTATCCGCGGATACGAGGAACGCGTGCTGATTATGGAGCGCAACCTGGCCTTCGAAGCTAATCCAATAAGTTTCCACGCGCAGTGGCAGCCTAGCGAACAAGAGCTCTCTGAGCGAATTGCCCTTGCTCGTGAATTAGTAGATCAAGTTACCTACACGCGTAGAGATTTACTCTCAATTGCCGCCCTGAGCGAGGCACTAAACGTTGATGGGCACCGCGCAGATCTGGTCATCCTCAAGGCGGCTCGTGCCCATGCCGCTTTTGAAAGCCGTTCAGCCATCAACGAACGTGACATTGCCTTGGCAGCCGAACTGGCCTATCCTCACCGCATAAAACGCGGTCCCTTTGACCAGACCGAAATGGGTCTTAGCGAATTACAAGCACGCATTGAGCAGCTCAAAGGCGCAGCAACCAGCACGGAAGAAGAACAAACAATATCAGAGAAAGAACAAACCAGTCAAAAAAAAAGCCGTAGCCGATAGCGTCAGCGACGAACAATCCGAAACAACGCAAAGTCCGACTGAAGCAGCCAAGCAAGATGTATTCGATTCGATGTCGGCCAATTGGTGGGAGGGTGGCGAAAATGTCAAAACTGGTCAGGAATTCAAAGCCCGCCGCCTCGATACCCCATTGGACCGCATCTCCCGCCGCCATAGCGGGCGCCGCTCCAGCACACGCACGGACCGCAAACGCGGTCGTTATATTCAATCCCGGCCTGCCAACGGCAATACCAGCGACATCGCCTTCGACGCCACGATCCGCGCCGCGGCTCTCTACCAGCAAGATCGGGAAGACCAACGCCAAGATGTGGCGTTTGCAATTCGTCCCGAAGACTTGCAGCGCAAGGTACGTGTAAAAAAAACAGCCAACTTTGTCCTTTTCGTGGTAGATGCCTCTTGGTCTATGGCTGTAGCCGAACGCATGTCAGCCACAAAAGGGGCCATTTTTTCATTGCTGACCGACGCCTATCAACGCCGCGATCGTGTTGGTTTAATCGTGTTTCATAAAGATCGCGCCATCCTGATCTTACCGCCCACCAATTCGGTGCAGCTTGCCAGTCGCTCGTTATCAGACATTCCGGTTGGCGGCAAAACCCCTTTGACAGCCGGTCTTTATTTAGCACATCAAATCATCCAGCAGCAAAGTATTGTATATCCAGACGTTGAGGCTTTAATGATCTTGCTCACCGATGGTGCTGGCAATGTTTCGATAGGATCTATGCCTCCTCAAGAAGAAGCGCATCAAATGGCTGAGAAAATCGCATTGGATGGTACCCGCAGCGTGGTCATCAACATGGAACACGCCTCCTTCGACCAGGGCTTAGCGCAGCGCTTAGCCGAACATCTTGATGCGCCCTGCTATACCCTGCACGAACTGCGCGCTGAGACACTCTATCAGGCTGTGCGCACAGAAATGAATGCGCGCTAAATCTCAATAATTGATAAATGCAAGTTTTAGAATTTTATTACCCGACCTAAATAGTACCTGAACAGCCCGTGGTTAAATCGAACCTATGGGTGTATAGCAGTTTTTACTTGCATCGCGTGGTTGGGTTGATGGGGGCAATAATTTTTATTCTCGACGGCATCTTCTCTCACCAAGGCATTCGATTGTGTCGCCCCGTCCTAATCCGCGGTTAGTGTGGATCCGTCACCGCAGGCCTTAAAGCTCCGCGAGGTAGATAAATATTCTCAAGAGCTCCCATCTGGGGTGCCCTACATCATAGGATGATTGCGTACGGATAAAAATGTGGGGGTAATGATTAGATGGAGCATAATCTCTCCCATCTCTTCCGGCGAGTGAGGCATATCGTTCAACAACCACCAGCGGATTAATTCGAAGATCGAAGCAATTAAATGATTGGCTATTATTTCTTGGGGGAATCTAAGATCACTAATCGTGGATAACAATGGGTCCATATCTTTACAGGCAGCCTCAAACACAGGCCGCAAACAAAAGCGAACGCCGCGTTCTAAAAACAATACCTGAAAAATATCCGGGGTTTTTTGAATGAATTTGAATAACACTTGCCCATTTTTTTCGTAAGCGCCGCCCACAAGGCTGGCATCAATTTTTGAAGGAAATACCAGGATCTTGCGCAGTTCTATCAACGTTTCCTGCCCCACCGCAACAAGCAGGTCATCAATTCCTGAAAAATGACGGAAAAACGTTCGATAGCCAATATCGGCGCGTTCAGTCACATCCTGAATAGTGACATTCTGATACCCTTTCTCAAGAGTGACCGCCACAAGAGCTGCTTTCAATAATTTTCGGGTTCTTCGGACACGGCGATCAGCATTTTCCATATTTCAGCCTATTTTGCAATAAATCCCATATAACATTAATCTTCTCGTGTTGACAGTATATGCGCAGTATGGCATACTATGCGCCGTAATTATGCCCTAATTATTAGGGTTCGTCAACATATCTGGGAGCGGTAGATGAAAAACAAATTTCATCGCTTGAATGCTTTCCTCACCTTATCTATAAGTGGACTTCCTCGTTGGATGTCCCAGTACATGCTGTCAGTTCCGGTCAGGGGGCTCAGCTATCAGGAGTATAAACTTTGAAACGCACACCCATACCTCAACTTCTTTTGCTGGCAATATTAGCATCGTTCGCGTTGTTGGGCTGCACCGCAGCACAGGAAACAGAAACTCCCGAGACCCGCTCGCTTACATCTACTTTTATAGGGAATATTACTGCAACAGCAAAAATTATTCCTGAACAATTTGCTTCGCTGAGTGTCGCTACTGCCGGTGTCGTCGAATTGGTCTCCATTCGTGAGGGCGATTCCGTCGAAAAAGGTGTCCTTCTTGTGCAAATTAAAGGTGGTGAACAGGCAAAAGCGGCCATCGCAGCAGCCGCGTTTGAATTGACCAATGCCCTGATTGCTCTTAATAATCTGTATGAGAACACAGATTTGCTGGGCGCAAATGCATTAAAAACCGCCGAAAGTACGGAAGATGCCCTGGAAGATTTGCTTAACCGTGAACTCCAGGAAGCCCTGGCACTGCAAGCGCTTGCCGATATTGAAAAATTGATCGAAAATACCGAGCGTTCCTATAATTATGCCATTAATACCGCCGACGAGGCTGATATCGATGTGCAGCGTGCCCAGGTCACCTTAGCAAAAGATGCCTTGGACAAGGCTATCGAAGATTATGAACCGTACGAAGATAAACCTGAAGAAAATCTCAGCCGTGCCGTTTTCCTGCAAAAGAAAGCCGCCGCCCAACAGGTTTATGACGGGGCAGTACGCAGATTAAACGCACTTCTGGGAACCGGCAGTTCAGCCGATATTGCCGTTGCCAGCGCAGATCTAGGCACCGCCCAGGCACAACTGATTAAAGCCCAGCTTGATTGGGAACGCGTCCAAAAAGGTCCCAACCCTGGCGAGGTTGCACTGTTGCAAGTACAAATCAAGGATGCAACCAAAGATTATCAAATGTACCAAGCCGGTCCAGATCCTGATGCTCTCGCGACTGCCGAGGCACGCATTGTAAATGCAAAAGCTCAATTGGAAGCAGCCCAAGCCGCGCTGGATAATCTCCAACTATTGGCACCCTTTGATGGTGTTATTTCCGAACTGAATATCAACCCCAATGAATGGGTTTCCCCGGGTCAACCTATCATGATCTTCGCTGACCTGAGCAATCTGCGAATTGAGACCACCGACCTCAGTGAAATTGATGTCGCTAAACTTCAGGTTGGAGACCAAGCCGAAATTACTTTCGATGCGTTCCCCGATCTGGCACTCACAGGCACCGTAACGCGCATCTCTCCCAAGGCAGCCGCAGGATCCGGCGTCAATTACACCGTCGTGATTGAGATGGACGATATTCCAGACAATTTGCGCTGGGGGATGACCGCTTTTGTCGATATCGATCCAGAGCAATAACCCCCGCGGATTCGCTCAGATGGAAATAAATTAATGCTGCAAGATAACCCGATCATTCGCATAAAAAATTTAGGGAAGTCCTACCATACTGGAGATGGACCTTTTATGGCCCTGAAGGATATCAATATTGATATCCACAGAGGAGAATTCCTGGGTATTACGGGAAAATCTGGGGCGGGGAAGACAACTTTGCTCAACATGATTGCCGGGATCAGCGCACTCACTTCGGGTGAAGTGCGCTTTTACCCGAAGAACGACCCCAAGGGAATTCCCATCCAGACCCTGGATGAGAATGAGCTGGCCCTATGGCGCGGCCAGAATTTAGGCATTGTGTATCAATCCTTTGAATTGCTGCCGTCCATAAACCTGGTCAAAAACGTGATGCTGCCCCCAGATTTTTTAGGCACGTATCATCCGATGACCAGCAAAGAAAAAGCGCTTGAACTTCTGGAAATGGTCGACATTGCCGAACATGCTTATAAAATCCCCGCCCATATTTCGGGGGGACAGCAGCAGCGCGTGGCAATCGCCCGCGCTCTGGTCAACGATCCGCCCATCATCATCGCTGATGAACCCACCGGGAACCTGGATTCAGTCACTGCCGAAACCATCTTCCAGCTTTTTGAAAAACTGGTCGCCCAGGGTAAGACCGTTGTGATGGTCACGCATGACCAGAGCCTGACCCCGCGCTTCACCCGGCATTTGCGCATATCGGATGGTGAGCTTGTTGACCCGCGCTTGAACAGCGCCACCACCCCATTGGTAAAACCGGGTGATAAACAGGCTCAAACAGTCAGATCAACCCCATTAACTATTACCTCCTCCCGCGGAAACGGGCATCGGGAACACAAGGGCCACACCGCCAGCACCCCTGATCACCCAGCTGTCTCCCTGAAAGCGGTTAGTAAAACCTACGAAAACGCGGCTGGAAAATTTATCGCGCTCAAATCCATCGACTTGACCCTCAACTACGGGCAATTCATTTCTGTTGTTGGAAAATCCGGGTGTGGAAAATCTACGCTGTTGAATATGATCACGGGTATTGACCATCCAACTTCAGGGCAAGTCACTGTCGGAAACCAAGATATCTACAAAGTCAGCGAGAGCAAACGCGCCATCTGGCGCGGGCGAAATATGGGCGTTGTATTTCAGTTCTTCCAATTGCTGCCAACGCTGACACTGCTTGAAAACACCATGCTGCCGATGGATTACTGCAATGTCTATGCCTTCAACGAACGTCCTGCCAGAGCCATGGAACTGCTCAAACTGGTTGGGTTGCAAGAACAAGCACATCAACTTCCTGGCTCGGTATCCAGCGGACAGCAGCAAAGTGCCGCCATCGCGCGCTCAATGGCTACCGATCCCCCCATTATTCTGGCTGATGAACCTACCGGGAACCTCGACTCGCGCGCGGCTGAGACGATCCTATCTCTTTTTGAAAAATTAGCCGCCCAGGGAAAAACGATCATTATCGTTACGCACGACCCCTCGATCACCAGTCGTACCGACCAGACGATCATTCTATCCGATGGGGAGATCATCAACCCTGCTATTGCCCGTGCACTGCCCCTCCTGACCCACCCCCAAATGTTGGCCGCCACAAAAAAGGCAGAAAAGAAAATTTATGCATCAGGATCCACCATTATCACCCAGGGAACCCCGGTTGAGCATTTCTTTATGGTCGAAGACGGGGCCGTGGATATTATTATAAAAAGTCCCAATTGCCCGGATATCAATCTGGCCCGCTTTGGCCCAGGCCAGTTCTTTGGGGAAATCGAACTCACGCAGGGAAGTCAGTCTATTGCCAGCGTCCGGGCCTCAACGGATGCCCCGGTAAAAGTGGCTGTTTTGGACAAACTAACCTTTTCTAAACTACTTGATCAATCAAACCCTACTCAAAAAGCACTGGTCGAAGTTGCCCAGACACGCATTGCCGAGAACCAAACCCTGTCCAAAAATAACTGCTGATGTCGAATATCAAACCCAACCTGCTCAAACCCCGTTGGAGCAAAGTCATCTCCGACTTGCGGGATAGCAAGACCCGTACCTTGTTGGTTGTTTCATCCATTGCTGTTGGTGTTTTCTCGATTGGCATGATCATGACCGCTTATGCAATCCTGGGCAACGACATGAATACCAGTTTTGCCGCGCAAAATCCGGCCAATATCGATATCACAACAGATCTTTTTGATAATGATTTCATTCGGGTAATTCAACGCGTTGAGGGTGTGGCAAGCGTCGAAGGCCGCCGCACGATCAACGTGCGCTCAACCAATGACGGTGTCAATTGGCAATCGCTAAAAATCATTGCCGTAGAAAATTTTGAAACGATGGAAACAAATTTGCTTAGCACCATCGACGGCGCCGAATACCCTGGCAAAAGAGAAATGGTGGTCACAGAAAATTTCATGATTGTCAGCGGGTACAAAGTTGGCGACATGATAAAAATTGAACTGCCAGATGGCTCTACGCATATCATGCCGTTGGTTGGGATTGTCAACGATCAGGTCACGGATTCTGGAGACGTCACCGCAGTGCCCAACTTATACATTACCCGCGATACCTTGAACTCACTGGGTGTCACGGACAGTTTCAACCATCTCAACATTAGGGTAATAGGTGACGGCAGTGACGATGCCTTTATTGATCAAGTAGCTGACAAGGTCGAAGACCGGATTGATAGAAATAACCGTGAAGTCTACCGCACCAAGACTCAAATCAGCACAGAACACCCCATGGCGGGTACCATATTGGCTGTACTGGGTGTTTTGGGCGCATTGGGCGGGCTGATTATGATCCTGAGCAGTTCGTTGATCATCAATACCCTCAACGCCTTGCTGAACCAGCACATGCGTCAGATCGGTATTATGAAGCTGATTGGTGGTCGCAGCAGGCAAATTTTGGGGATGTATATGACCCTGATTTTTTCTTACGGCATGATTGCACTGGTCACGGCAATCCCCCTGGGGGCTGCCGCCGGGTATGGCCTGGCAAGCTTCATGGCATCCTTGTTGGGTTCCGAGCTGCTGGGGTTCCGTTTTATTCCGGCTGCCGTGATCACCCAAGCACTGCTATCCTTTCTAATTCCCCTGGGGGCAGGGTTTTTCCCGGTCAATAAAAGTTCTCAAATCAATGTGCGCCGGGCCATCAGCAGTGACCGCCCAATCGCTCAGGCAAAGAGCAACGGTCTCTTTGATCGTCTCGCATCGCACCTGAGCTGGATTTCTCGCCCCGTTCTGCTTTCCATCCGCAATACTTTCCGCCAAAAAGGCCGCCTGATACTGACGATCTTTACCCTGACCATCGCCGGTTCCATTTTTATTGCTGTCTTCAATGTTCGGGATTCGATGGAGAATATGATGGATATGCTTTTTGCTCACTTTATGGGTGATGTGACGATCAATTTTTCCGAACCTTATCCAATTTCCCGTATTGAACAGATGGTGTTACCGATCCCCGGGGTTGCCGGAATTGAAGGCTGGGGGGGGAGCCAGAGCCGATGTTTGGGATCAGCATGATGATGTTATCGTTAGTTTCAATATCGTCGCGGCCCCGCATGACACCGAGCTGCTCAAAGTAGATATGATCGCAGGCCGATGGCTGGAACCGGGCGAAGAGCAGGCGGTTGTTATGGCTGACTCGATCTTCGACACCTATCCCGATCTAGAACCGGGTGATGATCTGCTCGTAAAAATGCCGGGGCACATGGTAGCAGCGTGGGAAGTCGTCGGCATCTTCCGCTTCGTCAGCATGGTGGGTGACCCGCTAGCCTATGCCGATTTTGATTTTATCGCCGACCAGACCCATACTCAAAATCGGTCCTATTCCTACCGGGTTATCACCGAAGAACACACCAAAGAAAGCCAACGGACTATTGGCAATTTCCTGAACGAATACCTTACAGATCGGGGTTTTAATGTTCGGCGTGTCTCTGCGGGTATCCAACTGCAGGAGGATAATGCCAAGGGGATCGATATTATGGTCATATTTCTGCTGATCATGGCCCTGCTGACTGCAGTTGTCGGCAGTATTGGTCTCGCAGGCACGATGGGCATGAATGTTTTGGAGAGGACGCGTGAAATTGGCGTCATGCGCGCGATTGGGGCGGTTGATTTCGAGGTCATCAAATCTGTGGTCATTGAAGGAGTCTTGATTGGTCTCATCACCTGGGCGCTGGCAATTGCCCTGTCCTTCCCAATCAGTGCCGCCTTACTCAAGATCATCAGCTCCGCGATGATGGGATCTTCGATGGAACTGGTCTTCACCGCACAGGGTATCGTCTACTGGTTGGGTGTCGTGGTGTTGCTCTCCATCATTGCCAGCATCATCCCGGCCCACAACGCCGCCCGGCTGACTATCCGTGAAGTGCTTTCTTACGAGTAAACATAGAAGATTCTTGTTCCTCTGTTACACACCAGAAAACAAAAATGAGCGTGGAATTGTAAATAAATTCCACGCTCATTTTTTTTGATTACGGGTGGAATCTGACCACCTGCTTCCTATAATTTTATATCAAACCTTTGTGCATGTGAACCGCACACTCCCTTTTTAAAAAAACCCGCTTCAAGATAAATTATTGAGCTGTTATTTTGCTGCGCCAATTGCCAGTGTGTTGGTGTTCAGCAGCTCAGAAAGAAAATCACTGGAGGATACAGATTGGTAATAGGCTGGACTGGCACAGGCTCGGCATAAAACACGCTTAGCCTGAATGATTTCGCGCTCATTGATAATCTCTTCACCACAGTCATCACAGTTTACCCGCACGCCTGCCCGGCTAATAATCGATTCGACTGACTCTGTAAGCACAACTTCTTCAATCGAGAGCAATTCTTCTGCTGGCATACGTTGATATCCCTTCAACATCGCGTAATACCGCCGTTTTTCCTCAGGGACGTAATCTTGAGCCCGTTGGCGTACGTCCAGGCGCGGGGCTACCCGCACAGCCTGACCACTTTTTACATCTACAAAAGTGGCAGCTATCTTGCCATAATCTTCAACCCGCAGTGTTCGGTGACTGACAGCGCAACCCGTGACAACCTCAATGCCAGAGACAAAGCAACCATCCGTTTCCACGATCACAAGCAGCCGTTTATCGTTGCGGGGCACAGAAAGATTCAAGGCATCCGCGCCAGTCAATCCCACCCGCGACCCAAGTATCTGCCGTGGGCATAAAGATTTGTGGCGAGATGCCGATTCCGCTAGAATTTCTTCAAGAATATCCATTTAGCACTCAATTTCTGCGCCTTTTCGGGCATAGTAATACCAGTTTAGGATCAGGCAAGTGAAGTAGTAGATCGCAAATCCATATAGGGCATATTCTGGCGTTCCGGCTTTCACTTGTTGACCAAAGACTCTGGGGATGATGAAAGCACCATAAGCTGCAACCGCTGCAGTCCAACCCAAAACGGGACCCGCTTCTGAGGGCTTGAAGATGATGGGAACCATTCTAAAAGTAGAGCCGATGCCAATCCCTGTAGTGATGAATAGAATCAGGAATAGAATCAGGAAGGGGATGAAAAACTGTTCTGGCTGGCTGGATGCACTGGCCTGCTTGACATAATAAGCAACGCCAAGTGCAGAAAAGATCATCAAGACCGTATCCCATTGGGTAATTTTTGCGCCACCGACTTTATCAGAAATCCAACCACCAATCGGGCGAGCGAGGGAGCCTACCAAAGGACCAAGCCAGGCGTAGGCAAAGGGATTGGGTGCATTGGGATTTATACTGCCATCGGGCAGATCGCCGAAGACGACACGAATAAGCAAGGGGAAGGCAGCAGAATATCCGATGAATGAGCCGAAGGTCATTGTGTACAAATAAGTCATAATCCAGTTATGCTTATTTTTGAAAATCGCAAATTGGACTTCAAGATTTGACTTGATTCCACCTGGGATCGCTTTCAGCAGCAGCACAGTGAGAAGAATTGTCACGGGTAAAACAAGCCACATATTGAGTTCTAGGCCGAGCAAAAGATATAGTCCAACCGCAGCACCTACTCCCCCGACACCGATCAAACCCAAGATTTTTAGCAATGCCGATAAAGTTGAATCAAGATTTGGTGTAGCTGTTGAGAGATTGTTCATGCCAAACCAGGCAGCCAAAGCAAGTACAAGCAGAATAGGAACCCACACAAAACCAGCATTTTGGATATAAGCTGTCGTGCCTGCCAAGCTGCTGCCTACGTCTACTACCAAAGGTAATCCGCCGCCGCCAAACGCACCGAAGAGGCTGAAAGTTACCACAAAGGGGATCAGAATTTGCATCACGCTGACACCAATATTGCCAAGCCCAGCATTCAAGCCCAGAGACATTCCCTGCATCCGTTTCGGGAAGAAGAAATTGATATTAGACATCGACGATGAAAAATTTCCGCCGCCCAATCCTGAGAAAGCAGCCAAAATAGCAAATGTTGTAAAGGGGGTGTGAATATCTTGCAAAGCAAATCCTAAACCCAAGGCTGGGGCAATAAGCAAGGCAGTTGTTAGCGCAATCACATTTCTACCACCAGCAATCGCAATCAGGAAAGAGTTTGGAATACGAAGTGTAGCACCCGACAAGCCAGCAATTGCTGATAGGGTGAATAACTGCACCGTATCAAAGGGGAAGCCCATATTTTTCATCTGGACGGTCACAACGCTCCAGCATAACCAAACCGCAAAAGCACATAATAAACTGGGGATCGAAATCCAGAGATTGCGAGCAGCAATCTTCTTTCCTGTCGATTCCCAGAAACCTTCATCTTCAACGTCCCATTTATCAATAGTACTTGACATATTTTCTCCTTCTTTCACCCAAAGCCAAAGAAATTTTCAGGCACTTTTCTTTAGATGAGTTGGGGTTGTATTTAATCTTCTATTGGCGGATGCGGATAAATGCAGATCGCGCCAGATTTTGGGCTTGACACTCTTTGTTGAGCAAATGTTCAGATGACCAACCAATTCCGGTAAAGTCGAGGCACAAATCAGGATTCTGCTATTTCAATGCGAGTATCTTTTTTCGAGATTTTTCGCACCATTAGAGCCATCCAAATCAAGCAGGCCATTGTGACTAAGAAGAAAAATATCCAGGTAGTTGTCCATAGTCCGATGGATTTCAGCAGACGCCCAAAGATGATCGGGGAGACAAACCCGCCAAGTCCACCCACCACGCCGACAATGCCCCCCACTACACCAACCTCCGTGGGAAAATATTCCGGGATAAATTTATAAACACCAGCTTTGCCAATGCCCATCGCGATACCAATGACGAAGACAAAAAAGGTGAAAACCCATACATTGGCTTGGAAGTAAATATGAGTCACGCCGCTGGCTAATAATTCTTTCTTGAGAACCTGATCGCCAACTTCTACATTGGCTTCCTGCCAGGTGTTGAGTTTGGGCAGCAAGATGATATCCGAGTCTTTATATTCAACCTCCACTTTGGGGATTAAACTGTAAACGGCATCATCGATCTGAATTTCGCTTTCCGAGACGGCTGTGACCGTGCCAGCTCGGCGCGCCATCACACCGCTCCCCGGTGATGAAATTTCCATTTTGGGAAAGAATAAGAGAAAGCTGCATACTGCAATGATCCCGAAGACCCAGTACATTACGGCTCGCGCCCCAAATTTGTCCGATAAAACACCCCCCAAGGCACGGATGACGCCCGAAGGCAGTGAGAAGATCGAGGTCAGCAGCCCAGCCATCACAATTGTCATCGCATAAACGTTGACATAATAAGGCACCAACCACTGTGCCAAAGCCACAAAGCCACCAAAGACCAGGAAATAATACAGTCCGAATCGCCAGACGCGCATCTGTTTGAGCGGTGCCAACATCTGAATGATGGAGCGTTGACCATTCTCGGATTTACGATTGGTGGAAAAAATATAGAAGATTACCGCCATTAGAACCAGAGCGCCAGCATAATAAGCTGGCAGTTTGCGCCAGTTATCAAGATATTCACCGTTGTTGGTCAGCCAGCGCAGCAAGCTTGGTGCCCCCAGCGTGGTCAGCGCCGCACCGGCGTTACCTGCCCCGAAAATTCCCAGCGCAGTTCCCTGGCGTTCTTTCGAAAACCAGACTGAACTGAAGGCAATCCCAACGGCAAACGAGGTCCCCGTCATGCCGAAGCCCAGACTGTAAAGCAAATACGTATTATAGGAATCCGCTTGTCCCAACATATACATCGGGATGGCACTGAACAACATCAATAGTGCATAAACAGGTCGTCCGCCAAATTTATCGGTCAGCACGCCCAAAGGCAGGCGCATCAGCGACCCCGTCAGTACAGGAATGCCAATCAACATGCCCATCTGCGCTGTATTCCAATCGAAAATGCGATTGTCGACCAGGAATGTGACCAGCACACCATTCAACATCCAGGCTGCGAAACAAACGGTAAATGCGATTGTATTAAGTGCTAGAACTCTATAAGCTGTACTTTTTTCTTGCATGTTTTTCCTCTAAACATATTGTCTGGTGAACTTGTCAGCAATGCATCCTCACCTGGGCGCTGCATCGCACTTGTTTTAACGGTATTGTTTTTTCGCTAAATAATCCGCTAATTACAGGGAGACAGGTCTAAGATATGCGCGACGCGCTCTCAACCCGTATTATTTAGCCGCATTCCGTTCTCTCATCCAAATTACGATTTGCCACGGTCGGACCAGATAATCCAAGGGCCAGGTAAGGATATGAACCATGCGCGAGAAGGGAAATACTGCTAACAAGGCAAAGTTGTTTAAGACATGCAATTGGATCAGCCAAGGCAGCGGTGCAACCAACTCAGGACGCGGTTGCAGGGTTAGAATTGACCACAGATAAGGCGTGAACACTCCTGTAAACCAGACCGAACCAAAACGGTAGCTGACGGCGGTAAGTACGCCTGTAATGAGAGATATTAGTATCAGGAAGAGCACAACAATATCCATTGGTGTTGTCACTGCCTGTATATATGGCACCGTTATCCGCCGCCAAAACAACACAACCACACCGACCAAAGCCCATAACCCAAGAGCAAAACCGCTAATTTCCAATAAGTACAAACGAAGGGGGACTGCGGTCCAAAGCAGCAGCGCCTTGGGCGTAACAAGTGCTACCAAATGGAAAAGTAATATCCACAGAATCCCGTGATGAAAGGGAATTGATCCCCAATACAACTTATTGCGTTCAAGCAGTTGGGATGACAGACTTGAAATAGTGAACGGTCGGTAAATCGAACGGTATATAGTCACCGCGATAAATAAGGTTATTGAAATATAAGGAAAAACAACGAAGAAAAGTTGGTTCCAGTCCATAATCTACTCTCCGAAAATTCTCGATATATTCTATGTCTTATGCTTCGACTTGCAGCGACTTGCAAGCTATACCAATCGCATCAAACAAAAGCAAATAGGGGTTATTATCCTCAATCTTTTTCAAGGATTTTTGCATCGCTTTCACGGCCTGATCGAGCACTTCAGTCAATTCTTGTAGTGGAGATGGGGTGGCACTCAGGTATTGCAAAATCGGACGCAGGTGGTCGGGCAGTTCGCCTTCTAAATCAATTTGATGCACTTTCATCTCGTGGCTAAGTTGAGCCATAAATTCACCGCGCTTGTAGCTTTCACCCCAGATTTGGTAACCGACATAAGGGGCTGCCAACGGAGTTAAGTCCAGTGTGCTGGTGTATAGCTCTTCGTGCTCGCTTAGAGAAAGAGATTCAATCTGCGTCAGAAATTTGGCAAACGTATTGCTGCCAGGCTGACCGTTCAGGCTGATAACCTGTGTGGATAGTTTCTCAATTTGACCGGGATAAGGGTAGCGCAGAGCTTGTGCCATTAATGATAAATTATCCATCATGAACCCCTCTTTGGTTGTTGTATATAGCCTAACCCAGTTTCACCTTTGTGTGTCAGTGGGTCCATCATAGATTCGATGCTCATCTCACGGTGATAAGGCGGGAAGACAAAGCGTTCTTCCATGGTCGGCAGGGTCGTCATCTTGTATATCGCGATCGCCTCTTCTTCGGTGAGACCAGCTTCTGCCAACGTTTTACGAGCGGAGTCATCAACTTGGCCATCAACTGTCTTGCGGCGCATGTAAATCCGCACCGCTAACAATTTGCGCAGCACTGTGCGTATTATGGTTTCATTTGCCCGCGCTGAACAAATTTGCCAGGTACTTGACCGGCAAACGAGCGGCATCAAGGCGGTCAAACAGCTCGAAGTCATAATCTTCTTCCATCAGATCCAGCCGGAAGAGGTTCTTTTCAATCACGCTGACGATCGGTGAGAGCGGTGGAATATAATACATCATGACCATTGTACGGAATTCGGGATGTAAAGGCAGCGCCAATTCCCATTCTTTAACAAATTTATAGGCTGGGGAGTTTTGAGCAGATTCAATCCAACCATCATCGATTCCATTGGCTTTGGCTGCTGCAATTACTTCTGGGTCGCAGGGATCAAGGATCACATCTCGGTGGGTTGCGATCAGCTCATCATCAGAAACCGAGGCAGCGTCTGGGATTCGGTCAGCATCGTAGAGCAGCACGCCCATGTATCGAATGCGCCCAACGCATGAGTGCGCACACGCCGGGGCTTGCCCCGTTTCCATGCGTGGGAAGCACAGGATGCACTTCTCAGATTTACCCGACGACCAATTGTAATAAACTTTTTTATAGGGGCAGGCTGCGACACACATGCGCCAAGCTCTACAGTTGTTCTCGTTGACCAGTACAACCCCATCTTCTGCACGCTTGTAAATCGCGCCAGAGGGACAGGCTGCAACACAAGCGGGATTCAAGCAGTGATTACAGATGCGCGGCAGATAATTGAAAACCAACCGCTCTAATTCATTCATTTGCTCGCGAACTTCTTGAGGCAGCGATTCTAAATTGGGATCATTTTTAGCGTAGATATTGGACCCGCCAAGGTCATCATCCCAGTTTGGCCCAGTCTCTATATCGATGGGATCCCCTGTAATCATGGAGATGGGGATTGCTGTAGGTTGATCATCTTTCTCGGGGGAATCGAACAAATCTTGATAACTGAAGGTGAAGGGTTCGTAATAATCTCTCAGGCCGGGGAGGCTGGGATTATAAAATAATTTCAGCAGACCTTGGAAGCGGGTATGCAGCTTTAACTTGAGCTTATTTTTATTTTTCTCCCATCCTCCTCGAAAGTGTTCCTGATTCTCCCATAGAGTGGGATACCCCGTCCCAGGGCGGGTCTCTACATTATTCCACCACATATACTCGGCGCCTTTGCGATCCGTCCATATATTCTTACAAGCTACCGAGCAAGTGTGGCAGCCAATGCACTTATCGAGGTGAAAGATCATACTCATATGTGTGCGTACGTTCATAGGGTTCTCCTTACCTTGTCATCTGACCATCTTCTCTTATTCCATTCGGGCAGACTACGAATGATGATTTAGTAATCTGGCTTGTCGATTTTCCGTACGAAGACGAATGTATCTCGATTGACACCGGTGGGTCCCCAATAATTGAATGCGTAGGTGAACTGGGCATAACCGCCCGACATCAGCACCGGCTTTAGACGGGTGCGGGTCAGGGAGTTATTCGTCCCCGCCCGTTTATTCCCTCGAAGGGGAGATTTAGGAATACCTATAGTGCGCTCGGTAGCGTGATACACAAAAACCGCGCCGCTGGGGATGCGAGCAGAAACGATAGCTCGCTGTACAAAGACACCATTATCGTTATAGAGTTCAACCCAATCGTTATCTTTGATTTCCATCTCGGCAGCGTCTTTGTGATTCAGCCAAATCGGGTAATTGCCTCGTGAAAGGGTCATCATACGATGGTTATCAGAAAAGGTTGAGTGGATGCTCCACTTGCCATGGGGTGTGATGTAATTGAGCATTTTGCCTTGTGCTTCAGCCATGCTGGCCTCAGTATCATCAAGCATCGTATGGTCTGGACGCGGTTTGTAAACAGGCAAGTGTTCCCCCCAATCCAGATAGCCTTCATGATCTAGGTAGAAGTGTTGTCGTCCAGTTAGTGTGCGCCAGGGGACCAGGCGTTCAACATTCAGGGTGAAAGGCGAATAGGCACGTCCTTTGTTGATTAGCCCGGACCAGGTGGGGGTTGTCAGCACCCGACGAGGCTGGATAATGATATCGGCAAAGGAGATCCGGGTTGAGCGGGTCCCATCAGCCAGATCGGTCAGGGATAACCCTGTGTTTTTCTCTTCTGCTTCAAATGCTCGATAAGCTAACTCGCCATTGGATGCAGGGTCTAGGCGTAAAATGGCCTCGCAGACTTGCCTTCCAAATTCCAGGGAGGGGAAAACATCTCCGTTTTGAGAACCGTTTTTGTTGAAGGTTCTGGGCTGTTGGCGCTTCAGATATTGATATTCATCGGCTACAGGAATGCGAATACCGTGGGCGGCAATGCCATTTTTCTCGACACCTTTGCCCAAGCTGACAAAACGCTCGCCCAATTTCACATAATCACGTTCAATAATCTTGAAATGGGGCATGGTTTTTCCGGGGATCGGTTCGACATCGCCATCTCTCCAATCTTGCACGAAGGGTTGAGCAATCTCATCAGGAGTATCGTGCTTGAGCGGCAGCATGACCACATCTTTGAACGGCTTAGAGAGATGCGTTTTAGACAACTCGCTCACTTTGCGAGCCAGGGTTTTGAAAATATCCCAATCACTTTTGGATTCCCAGGCCGGATTTACGGCTGCCTGCATCGGATTAATAAAGGTGTGCATATCGGTAGTGTTGAGATCATCTTTCTCGTACCAAGAAGCGGCTGGTAACACAATATCGGAATACAAAGCCGAAGTGTCCATGCGGAAGTTGAGATCCACAACTAAATCCATTTTGCCTTCTGGAGCGTGCTTGTGGTAAACAACTTCGCTGGTATGCCCCAGCGCCTGCTCTTCGGCGATCGCGTTATTGTGAGTTCCCAGATAATGTTTGAGGAAAAATTCATGCCCTTTCGCGCTGGTACCAATCGCATTGCCTCGCCAAATTACCCACACCCTTGGCCAGTTCTCGGGAGCATCGGGGTCTTCAACCGCTAGATTGAGTTTCTTTTCTTTAAACTGGTCCACTACATAATTCACAATCTCACCATCAGTTTGAGCACCGCCATCAACGGCATCCTGCACGACCTCGATTGAATTGCGTTTAAACTGTGGAAAGAAAGGTAACCAACCGCGGCGCACTGCTCGAATTTGATGATCAATTGTGTGATCTTTGGCCGGCTTGTTGGGTAATTTATCGTAGGCCGTGTAACCGCGTTCATAGCGCCATTGGTCGGTGTGCACATAATGGAAGGAGGGCGTATTCTGCTGCCGAGGAGCCATCCCCCAGTCTTGAGCAAAAGCGATCGAAGCCCATGAACCAACGTTGACGAGTTTCTCCTGCCCGACATAGTGAGCCAGGCCGCCACCGTTGACACCCACACTGCCAGTCAGCATCAGCGCTACGATAGAGGAGCGATAGAGTAAATTATTGTGATACCAGTGATTGGCTCCAGCACCGATGATGACCATATTCTTGCCATTGGTCTTTTCGCCATTGGTAGCCCACTCACGAGCAAAGCGGATGCAAGTGTCTTGGTGGATACCAGTGTATTGCTCTTGCCAAGCTGGAGTGTAGACGCCTTCGGCATCTTCATAACCACCCGGATATTCACCGGAAAGGCCGCGATTAACGCCAAACTGAGCCATCACCAGATCGAAAACAGTTGTGACAGCAATGCGACCCTGGTCAGTTTCAATATAACGCACAGGCACACCACGCGCCCGAGTGGATTCAGATGAGAAATCGTCAAACTCAAGATCGACTATTTCATCGTGGGATTCGGCGAAGCTCAGTTGTGGCGCGATATCTTCATTCGTCAAGCCATCTTTTGGCTCAAGATTCCACTTGCCTTTTTCCTTTTCACCCCAGCGAAAGCCGATCGTGCCTTTCGGCATGCGGGCGCGAGCGCTCTTTTCACCCAGATCAGCAGTTTCCAATCTCCGTGCTCAACATCTTTGTATTCGCTTACTCGGTTGGCTCGCAAATATTTACCGGGCCGCTGCTCGTCTATCTGGATCAAAAAGGGCATGTCGGTATATTGCTTGAGGTAGTCCATGAAATACGGCACTTGTCGCTGCACGTAGAATTCGGTCAGAATCACATGGTTGACTGCCATCCAAAAAGCGGTATCTTGCCCGGCATGGACGGGAATCCAATAATCAGCATATTTAGCGACTTGCGAGAAATCGGGAGCAAAAACGGTCAACTTCCCACCAGCATGGCGCACTTCAGAGATGAAGTGCGCGTCGGGTGTACGAGTCATATTAAGGTTTGCGCCCACCACAGCTATAAAACGTGAGTTGAACCAATCTGCTGACTCATGGACATCGGTTTGTTCACCCCAAATCTCAGGACTGGCTGGGGGCAAGTCACAATACCAGTCGTAGAAGCTCAGAATCACACCACCCAGCAGACTCATGAAGCGGCTCCCGGCAGCATAGCTGATCTGGGACATGGCCGGAATTGGGGAGAAGCCAGCCACCCGATCGGGCCCATATTTCTTCGTGGTGTAGATCATTGATGCCGCAATAATCTCCTGAGATTCCTCCCAAGATATACGGCGGAACCCGCCTTTGCCGCGCGCTTGTTGGTATCGCTTGCGGGCATCTTCATTTTCCATGATGGACGCCCAGGCTTTGACAGGGTCTCCATGAGCGGCCTTGGCCTCTCGCCATAGGTCAATTAATGCGCCGCGCCCATAAGGGTATTTGACCCGAATAGGGCTGTAAAGATACCAGGAGTAGCTGATACCTCGCTGGCAGCCGCGTGGCTCGTA
>PVMK01124800.1_pt1 | contig 29696 bp, 26 predicted proteins | sample 1853481 | NCBI WGS metagenome assembly PVMK01 (sample SAMN08533507, study PRJNA380276) | Marine sediment metagenome, whole genome shotgun sequencing project.
CTTGGAGGACGAAAAAATAATTCATAAGATACTAAGCTTCCGTTCGTCTTTTCCACTGTTCGCCTGGTCGGTCAGGGATCTTTTCCGATATCCGTTTGAAACCATTCTTCTTTTTCTGTCGTTAGCCGCATTGGTTACAATCCTCGGCACCGCCTTGCTGTTGAGTCAGGCCCTGTCCACAACTGCCGGCCTGTTATTAAAAGATTCGCCGTCCGTCGTTGTACGGCGGGTAAATCCGGTTGGGTGGTCTGCATTGCCTTCGGAGGAATCCATCCGTTTGGCGAAATCTGTACCCGGGGTGCTTCACGCCGGAATTCGAATATGGGGAACAGCTAACAGTCCCGCAGGACCGGTGACTGTTTTCGGATTTGATGGGTCACACAGGATCGGTGGCCTCACTAAAAGCCTGCCGTTGCCGAAGCGGGGTGAAGCCGTTCTCGGGGCTGGGATTACAACGGGTGAGAACCCTGATTTTTTTAGATTGATCGGGCAGAACACACTGATTCTAAAGGTTATCGGCAAACTGGATGCCAAAATGAGCATGGTGGCCCACGATATGGTCCTGGTACATCCGGATGATGCTGGACAGCTACTTGGCATTGCCGAGGGATATGCCAGTGATCTGATAGTGGATGTGTTTCATGAAACGGAAGCAGAGGCAATTTTACCTGATCTTTCCAGGGCCTTTCCCTGGCCGGTGCGTATGACCACCCGAAGTGAGGCTGCCGGTATCTATATCTCCGCTTCCGCACGCCGAAGCGGCATCGTCTATATCACGATTATTCCCGGGATGTTGGCCCTGGCGCTCATCGTCATCGGTGTCGTCAAGAGTCAAATTGTGTGCAGCTGCAACGTCGGATTGTTCAAGGCCCTCGGCTGGACCACCACGAACATTTTCCAATTGCAGCTTTTGAAAGCACTGGTCATTGGAATACCTGCCGTAACAGCTGGTATGGTTGTTTCATACGGCCTGGTCTTCCGGCCCGGATCTTCCTGGCCGGGCTATCTGTTTTTTGGATGGAATGATAATCCGCCACCGCTTTTTCTGAACGCTTCCGGTGCTTTTTTGGTTTTAATCGAAATGGCCGTGCTTATTTTTCTGCCGTATCTGGCAGCAGCCCTCTGGCCGGCTTTACGAGCAGCAGTTTCCGATCCCCAGGACTTTCTTGACGGCTCGCCCTAACGTTAGGCCCTTAGCGGGGTTTTTCTAACAACATGTTGTAAAAGACTGAAGGTGTCAGGTGCAGCATTTAAAAAATATCAAATAACAATTCACAAATACCAAACAAATCACAATGACCGAAATTCAAAATCACAAACAATTGCCTTTTGATCTAATTTGGGATTTGGATATTGTAATTTGGAATTTGATGCTTGTTATTTGTTATTTCTCTCCGAGCCGTAGGTTCGAATCTACGAGCCGGAGGCCGGTTTATCCGGATTTAGGTCCTTATCGGGCTTTATCTGACAACATGTTGTTAGAAACTTAGGGTTTTATGTGTCAAGGCGTAGAGGTACTAAATACCGAAACCCAATGTCAATAATTTAACACCAACTGCTCGTGGGAGTGGCTTTCCAGCCACGAAAGGAAGTCGTTATAAATCCGTAATCGTTTAATCGCGGCTGGAAAACCGCTCCTACAGAGATAACACCAAGCCTTAAGCTAATGGCATTGTACTGAAACCTGTAACATGTGCCGTCAGATGTTCGGTGCCTCTGCTGCCCCGCAGGGGCCACTTTTTCCGAGCGTAGTTTCGGAAAAAGCTTAGTACCTATTTATTGAAATCACATCATGTTTGCGCATGATTTATGCTATAGCCATATTGGGATAGATAGCTCGTTCTTTTAATTACAGAGCTGCTACAAGTTTTTTTTTCCCCTCCAGACGGATCAATTATAAAAACGATCATAAAAATGACTGAGCGCAGCGACATCCACAAATATCGTCAATCGTCAATCATCAATCGTCAATTCCGGCTTCGCCGGGTTGGGGTTAGCATGAGTTTGAGCCTTGTCTGTCAAAATGTCAGTCTTTTCCGTCGACGAGCAGATGGATCCGAGAAAACGATCCTTAAGCAGGTCGACGCGACGCTGAACGCCGGTGAAGGCGCCATGATTTCAGGCAAAACCGGGGCCGGCAAAAGTACGTTGCTGCATCTTTTGGCAGGTCTTTTACGCCCCTCGCAAGGTCAAATTATAGCAAACGGCCAGCCCGTTTCGCGCTGGAATACGGTTCACCGGGATCTTTGGCGGCGACAGGTAGGCATTGTCTTTCAACATCCTCACCTTATTAACGAGTTCACCGTACTTGAAAATGTACTGCTTCCGATGATACCACGGGGGACCTCAATCACCCGGCTGCGAAAGTTGGCCTGGGAAGCACTCGACACCTTTGGGATCTCTCATTTGGCCAAACAAAATGTGCTGTCACTTTCCGGAGGTGAGCAACAACGCGTTTCAATTGCCCGTGCCATTATTTCCAGGCCGGCCATTCTGATCGCCGACGAACCGACCGCTCACCAGGATGATGAGGGGGCGGCCCTGATCATCGAAAAATTTACCGAATGGAAGCTGCCCCATACCATCATGATCGTAGCTGCCCATGACCCACGCTGGGCACAGTATGGAAAATTTGCCGACAGGCACTTCCTTTTAGAAGATGGCCGGTTAAAGGAACTGCAATGATCTGGCATCCACTTCTTATTGCGGTGGTAGTCGGGGATTTGCTGAGTCTTTTGCTATGGCTTGGTGCGGCGAGAACCGCATTTCAAATAGTCATCAAATGGGTGCCGCAATCAGCGAAACGAGAACAAATCCAACTTGAACGCAGAGCGGAAACAGCGAGGCTGTCAGCCAAATTCAGTCTCGCAGTATTTTTTCTCTCCACGGCGTTACTTATCATTGGAATCACCAATGTATTACCCGAAATCGTTCCCGGTGCGATGTGCGGAACCGGCGTTTTGCAAGCCACCGATGGCCTGGGAGGCCGGGCGCTCATGTATCGTTTTTTTGTTTTTTTTATCATGACGCTCTGGTTGACCTATGAGAAACTCAACCTCAGCCGGCCGGATGCTCCCCTGACAACGTATAATTCCCGCGTATTGCTTCTGGCGTTGCCGTTTTTTTTGCTTGCCGTCATCACGACGTTTAGAGGCATCCTTCGTATCGATTCTCACCAGCCGGTAGATTGCTGTGCAATGGTTTGTGATCAGTTCGGCAGTCTTGCAGCAGCCCGGCAAATCGCCGGGATACCCAACACTTTTTGGGTCTGGACCTTCTGGATGCTGACTGTCCTGATGCTCTTGTGTGCCGTCTGGTCTCTAAGAACAAAACGAACCAATGGGGAGAAAGCTACCGGATCTCTGGCCGTCATCACCATTATTTGGGTGCCGATCGCCGCTATAACCCTTGTGCGGGTATATGCCGCCTATTTCTATCAAGTTCTCCACCACCATTGTCCCTGGTGTCTTTTTCTTCCTGAACACAAATTTGTCGGTATACCATTATTTGGCGCGCTGATTGTTATCACTCTGGAAGGACCGATATCTTACCTGGCTGCCAAAATAGCCGCCAATTATCCGGATCTGCTTCCCAGGGCGAGGAGTCGATCCCGGCTTGCCGGTTTAAGACTCCTTTTGGCGGCAGTTGCATATACCGCGATGGTCGCCTTGCCTGCCATTTACTGGAGGCTGCGTTACGGCGTATGGCTTGGGTAACTGGCGGGAAACGTCAAAATCCACTCTAAGTAAACTTATTTATTCCACGCAATTATCTGGTTAAATGTCGTGGCCCTGCGGGGCACTGGATAACACCTTGACGAGATTAAAGGTTACATGATAAAAATTGCCCATTAAAATCCCGAAGTGCTTGCGGCTGATGTGCCTTTGAAAACAGCCGCCGCCACATACGGACGGGATTGTAACTAAATTCAGGTAATCCCTGGGTCGAGCGGTTCAGCGTTCAAGGTTTCTAAGCTAAAGTGTCCTAACTGGTCTCTGACAATCATATTTTGCGTCAATCGGGTCGAATTCCATATTTCCCCAATGGGTGAAAGAGGCCAATCCGAACAGTGGGATATAAAGTAACCGAAATCAGCATTTAAAACCTTTGAACCTTGAACCCGGAACCCGGAACCGATCACTATAGGATGCGTCAGGTGTCGGAAACATCGTTGCCCGGCCACTTCACCGGGCTGGCCCGTTTAAAACTTTTCTTTGCACTTTCGAGGACCCCTCACGGTTTACTGGACATGTGTACGCCTGCTTTTGGCGCGCTGCTGTGGCTTGAACGGTTCCCGCCGGTTCAAACCATCGTTATCGGAATCATCACGACGTTTGCCGGCTATACCGCCGTCTATGCGTTAAATGATGTAATCGACTACAAGGCGGATAGAGAAAAGGCGGCAATGGGTGGATTTTCGAATTCGGGCAAAGATCTGGACAGCATGATCGTCAGGCACCCCATGGCCCAAGGCCTGTTGAGTTTTAAAGAAGGGCTCTTCTGGGCACTGAGTTGGGCCTTGCTGGCTCTGATCGGCGCATATATACTGAATCCGATCTGTGTTCTTATTTTCCTGTGCGGCTGTGCATTGGAAACGCTTTATTGCATATTGTGGCGCGTCAGCCCGTTTCGTACCATCGTCAGCGGGGCCGTAAAGACCTCCGGTGCCCTTGCCGCTGTCTATGCTGTCGATCCACATCCTGCCGGGATGTACCTAATTTGTCTGTTCTTGCTGCTTTTTTTCTGGGAAATCGGCGGCCAGAATATTCCTAACGATGGATTTGATATTGAGGAAGATAAACGCTTTAATGCCCGGACCATACCAGTCGTTTATGGAATTCAGACGGCCAATGTGATCATTGTTGCAGCTGTTGTTCTGACCCTGATCATGAGCACCGTGATTTTTTCTTTATCATGGACATTTGGCAACATTAGTTTTATCTTCATATCCGTGGCTGTGGGGCTTTACCTGCTTTTGCTGCCGGCTTTAAAGCTTTATAAATCCCGCAAACAATCCCATGCCATGGCGTTGTTTAACAGGGCCAGCTATTATCCGGCGGCCTTGCTTGTAATCGTGTTGATTAAAATGATGGTTTGACACATTATGTTGTCAGAAAAAACGCACTAAGTGCCTAAAGAGAGTTGCGCATGAAAGAATTCAATGTGGACGAACTTGCCGGATACAACGGTGAAAACGGAAATCCGGTTTACGTTGCTCACGACGGTAAGGTTTATGATGTCTCCGAAAGTAAGCTCTGGCGAAAGGGCCTTCACATGAAGCGCCATCATGCCGGACAGGACCTGACCAACGATTTGCAGGCCGCCCCCCATGAAAAAGATGTCCTGCAGCGCTATCCCCAGGTGGGGGTATTAAAAAAGGTTGTCGATGAGCGGCAAATCCCCCAGCCGATCGCCTGGGCTCATTACCCGCTTTCCCTTCCTCAGACGTCATCCGCATCCCATGACGGTGCACTTTCCCATCGTTTTTATGCTTTCCACCACAGTGTTTAATTTGCTTTACCTGATTACCGGCGTGAAGTCCTTTGAGATAACTGCTCTTCACTGCCTGGGAGCCGGAATTATATTTATTTTTGTGGCCGTCACCACCGGGATATATACCTGGTGGCTGAATTATTTGGCTAAAATGCTCAGACAGGTAAAGATAAAAATGCCGCTATCACTTATCCTGCTGGCGACGGCCGTCATCATTTTTGTCTGGCGCATTGCGGTGCCGGATGTTCTGGAAAACTTCACCGGGTTGAGCAGTATTTATCTGTTGCTGGTCTTGTCCCTGGCGCTCATGGTGACCATTATCGGCTGGTATGGGGCGTCGATGACATTTCCGGTGGAAAAAGATTAGAAATATGGTTAAATCCAATCAGCACCATTTTCCCCGTCCCATGGAAGCATTTATTCACGGCATTCCCAAGGCGGAATTACATATTCACATCGAAGGTGCGCTCGAGCCGGAGCTGATGTTTGAACTTGCCGCGAAAAAACGGCCGTCATCTTCCCTTTGAATCGGTCGCCGATATCCGTCGGGCCTATAAATTTAAGGATCTGCAGTCCTTTCTGGAGATCTATTTTCAGGGGGCGCAAGTACTGCTCGATGAGGATGATTTTTACCGGCTAACCTGGACTTACCTCCAAAAGGCTGCTGAACAGAATGTTCGCCATACGGAAATATTTTTTGACCCCCAGACCCACACGGCGCGGGGGATTAAATTTGAAACGGTTGTACAGGGGATTCACCGGGCCTTGACCGATGCCGGACGGCAACTGGGCCTGTCATCGAAATTGATCATGTGTTTCTTGCGGCATCTGAGTGTGGCAGATGCCATGAAAACCCTTGAAAAGGCGCTGGCGTTTAAAGATTGGATCACCGGGGTGGGTCTGGATTCTTCTGAATGGGGGTTTCCGCCTGAAAAGTTTACATCGGTATTCGATCGGGCACGCCAGGAAGGATTTAAGACCGTGGCCCATGCCGGGGAAGAAGGCCCTGCAGAGTATATCTGGCAAGCCCTAAAATTACTGAAAGTGGAACGGATCGATCACGGGATTCGCTGTGTTGAAGATGCCGCTCTGGTGGAATATCTGGTGAAGAAACAAGTTCCTCTGACCGTTTGCCCGCTATCCAACATCAAGCTCGGTGTTTTTGACCACCTGAGTCAGCACAACCTCATGCAAATGCTAAAATTAGGTTTGTGCGTAACGGTCAACTCTGATGACCCGGCATATTTTGGCGGCTATATCGCGGAGAACTTGATAGCGCTGCACGAGGCGCTTGACATAGATTCTCAAGATATTTATAAGTTGACCCGCAACGCCTTCCAGGCTTCATTTCTCGATCCGGCTCAGAAAAAAAAGTATCTGGACGAACTCGATGGGTTTGTTTCTGGAGCCTGCGAAGAGCCCTTCGGCAAGTTCAGGGCTTGAGCCTGTCAAAAGCAGCCGAGTCGAATTTCAAAGAGTTGCGATTTTAATCGATCAAATGAACTATAGGAGCATTTATCCGATATGGAAGAAAAACGATATCTAACCGCCCAGGAATTGTTGAATGATTCCTATGAACTCGGTCTGCGCATTTACAAAAGTGGATTCAGCCCCAGTTTTATCATCGCCATATGGCGAGGTGGAACGCCGGTGGGCATTGCGGTTCAGGAAATACTGGACCATTTAGGTGTAAAGACCGATCATATCGCTATCCGGACCTCTTCTTACTACGGTATCAACAAAAGAGATAAAGAGGTTCGTGTCCATGGATTGGAGTACGTGGTCCAGCATGCCAACTGGGAAGACGGGCTTCTCATCGTGGACGACGTATTCGACAGCGGCAGCAGCATTAAGGCGGTCATCGAAACCCTGAAAAAAAAGATGCGCCGCAATCTACCGGACGACATCCGGGTCGCTACGCCGTGGTTTAAGCCGAAAAAAAATGTGACCGGCATTATTCCGGACTATTTTATCCATGAAACCGAACAGTGGCTGATTTTCCCACACGAACTCGACGGCCTCACCCGCGAAGAGATATTCGCCAATAAACCGGGGATAAAAACAAGGTTCGAGAAAGCGGGATTAGCATGACAAAAATTGTTGATCTTCAAACATATCGGACCAGGGCTTTGGAACAACGAGGATTCGGTCCCTGGCAGAAACGTTTTGGGGAATCCTTTGATTCGACAACCCGAATTGTCGATCTTTCAGACAGCACTCTGTACTATCTGGCACAACCCGGCGAATCCAGTTCTGTCGCGTATTACGAATTCATCATGGGTATCCTGGACCTGGGAGCCGCACCAAAATTCCACTACCTCGGTAACAGAGACCAAATGAGGGTCGTAGACATTCATCTCTTTTTGGCAGATCAAATGCGCTTCGAAATGATGCGACGGTTGGGATGGATCAGGACCTTTGAAGGGGGGAAATACAGCCTGCTGAACATGGTTCAGGAGTTTGAGAAAGTAAAAGCAAAATGCCGGGAACACCCGCCGGTTCTGGCCGAATCGAATCCCGAATATGCGACATACACACAACTTACCATCGGTGATAAAGAGGTGTTCATCCGCCGGATGCTGCAAGAGGCACTTGAGGCCTTTAAGGAAAGGCTATAGGAGTCTTCATAGCCCAAGGTCATGAATCTCATGTCAAGTTTCAATATATTGTGGTGCAAATAATATAAAGATACTGGATACTGGTCTCTGGATACTGGATGGATTAAAGAATGTTTTTTTCTTTATCCAGCATCGAGCATCTCGATACTTTAAAAAGTAGATTTGAAAAATGCACACAAACTCGTCGGTTTGAGGCGAAGCTTCGCTAGGTGAAAAGACCTCTTTTGAGGTTTTGGTCAGATTTATCCGCTATCAGAAAACAGGTCGAGAGTTTGTAAAACTCAAAGCCAATGGTTCATACCTCCTTCGCCCCCCGGCGAGTCTGGTTTCAAGCTAATTCGGTCTATTCCCACTGCGGCGGTTGCCATCCATTTTGAGGCGTAATTCCTCAGGGCATAATCTCTGAATCCCCATCTCTCCATTTGCTTAATGTAAGGACTCATTGTTTAGGATGCCAGTCGGATTCATCAAGGAGTGCAACCTGCCACTCCGCGGATTCATGCATAAAAAATTACAGATAGAGTCGAAAAGACGCCGTCAAATCAGCAAAAACAATCTCGCCGTTTTCCAACCCTCAGGATTTATTCTGCGGGGATATAGGGGATTTCCTCGCCCCACCATCCTTGCGACTCAGACATTTGGAGTTTTTCAGGTGTAGGGTTCTTGTATCCCCCCCAGCTAAAAAACATGTGATCGTTGTCCTTGTAAAGGGTATCGTGTTTGTACCATTCAGCCGTACAACCCGCTAGAAAAAACGCAATGATCAATATAAATACAACTTTTTTCATGACCGAATCTCCTTTCTAAAGTAAAAAAATCGAATCTGACCCTCCGACCGTTTTAACCTCACGCATATTATAAACGTCTCCAAAAAAAAGTCCACAGAAAAAAATCAATAAATGAAACAAATATTTGTAACCGTTCACAGGTTCAGGGTTCAACGTTCAGCCCGCCCTGGTGCGACTTACAAGATCGTATTACGGTCCGTGTCAGGTTCCCAAATATGAATCTAAATAATTGAGCATCGTAAAGTCAGGTCTGGGCCAGGGGGTTAAGGCATTGAAGATCCGAAGTTCTCGTTAAAAATGCTCATTTTCCTAAATAGTTGCCGATTTGGCTGCAAATTTTGACTTAAGCCTGACGAAACTGACGATTTTCTCGCAAATACGCATCCCAAATGCAGTCCAGAGGTGAAAATGGAACCCCTGGCCCAGACCTGGCATGTCAAGATCTGGTGATGGAAAACCAAACCCATAGAATGTGAAAGCAATTTCATAGCCACATCAAGTCGCACTCTCCGAGGCGTAGGATCGTGCTCTTACGAGCCGGAGGCCAGGGCGGGCTTGAACCCCTGAACCTTTGAACCCCTGAACGCCTACCACCGTCTACCAACCGGCTGTCTTCCACATTAAGTGACTGAAAAAACATATATTTATTCTCAATCCATCGAGAAGTTTAAGTCCGGGCAGCAAAATGCCGATATCAAAACTGTTGGCTTATCAAAACTGCATCCCTTGAAGCGGTGGCTGCCAGATCCGCTATTTTAGTTTAAAAAAAATGAAATATTTGGCTATAATGATCACTGTTTGCTGTCTGGCGGCAGGTTGTGCGACGCTCCGACCCGTCCCTGTTACCGAGGCGATGATGTCAAGTGAAGATGAGCAGATGCTTTGGCGTCGGGCACAGGAAGAACAGAATGCTATAAATGGCAGTGGGGTGCTTTATCAGGATGCAGAACTTGAAAATTATCTTAACTTGATCGTCGAAAAGCTTCAGGTAAATTCCACTTCTCCGGACTTCTCTTTTCAAATTAAAGTGGTCAAAGATCCCAATTTAAACGCATTTGCCTTTCCCAACGGTGTCATCTATGTCCACACCGGAATTCTTGCCCGCATGGATAACGAGGCCCAGTTAGCTGCCCTTCTTGCCCATGAAATGATCCACTGTACCCACCGCCATACTTTAAGAGTTTTAAGAAGCATCAAAGATCGACCCGCATATTTCGATGCCGTCCGGAAAACACTGGCAAAAATAGTCATGACCCGGGGACTCGCACAATTTCTTGGCATAACCGGATCGATGGCGGCTATAAGCGGCTACACCCGCGAGCTTGAAACTGAAGCTGATCGAGTCGGGCTTGACCTGATGGTCAAAGCAAATTATGATCCAAGAGAAGCCTTAAAACTGTTTGAGCATCTGAGACAGGAAATTGAAATCGAGGGATTTGAGGAACCCTATTTTTTCGGCACCCATCCCAATGTCCATCAACGCATTGAAAACGTCAATAATTGGCTGGTCGCTAAATACCGCGGGAAAGGAACCGGCCTCAAAAACACGAAAATTTTCCAATCCAGGATATCCCGGCTAATTCTGGACAATGCGCGCTTGGATCTCCGGCAGGGACGATTTTACATCGCCCAAATAACGGTGAAAAAGTACCTGACCACAAAACCTGAGGATGCCCGGGCCTATTACCTGCTGGGCGAGATATTCAGACAGCGGGACAGGCAAAATGATACAAGCGCGGCCCTAAAAAATTTTGAAAAGGCAATTTCACTGAATCCGTCTTTTGCGGAACCGCACAAGGCCATGGGATTGATACATTATAAGGACGGAGAAAAGCGCCTGGCGAAAAAACATTTCGATGCATGCCTGTTGCTTTCACCGGATACTGCCGACAAGGCTTACATTCAGGGATATTTAAAATTGTGTGTAACCAACGGAGAAGGATAATGAAAAAAATACCCGCTTTACTAATTTCTTTATTATTAATTACCGGCTGTGCATCCATGGCCCAGGACCGCAGTTTGAAGAAATTACCCGACAACGACTTCGCAGTTGAAATACCCGATGGGTGGTATAAGCCGAAATATGAAAAAAGGTATCTTATCACAAAATATGAAAAAGCCACTCTCCTGTATGTGTTTATTCAGCAGCGCCCGATTGATCGCCCTTACAGGAATACGAAAAAGAAATTAAATAAAGGGATGCTGCCCCAAGAAGTAGCCGGCGTCATTATTGACGAAATTGCCTCGGACCGCCGTATTTATAATTTTAATGTCATCGAAAATGTCCCTGCGATCATAGACGGACATGCCGGCTTCAAAATTTTATTTACCCACAATAATAAAAAAGGGTTCAAATACAAAACACTTTATTACGGGTTTATCAGCGGTAACTCGTTTTTTAATCTACGTTATAGCGCAGGGATGCAGGATTATTATGATAAAGGCATCGCAGATTTTATACGGATCTTTGGCAGCTTTCAGCTACGTATGGGATAAAGCATTTTAAGCCTACTCACATCTTTCCCGAAAAAAGCAAAACCCTTTGTCTCACTGGACAAAGGGTTTTTTTACAACTTCATCGAGTTGAGTTTAATAAACGTCGATAAATTCGATTTTCCCCCCACCAAACTCAACCAAAGTGTCGGCAGCGATGGTCAGTCCTTCTTTGAGATATTGCCCTGCAATACCGGGAACCGCATAGGCATAAAATAAAACATCTTCCGTCTCCTCTTTTACGCGCGTTTTTTCATCGGCACCCTGGCAAAGGACGCAAGCGATTTCCTTTTCATCCCGCAGAACGATTTCACCTTTTTGGGTGATAAAATCACGCCCGCCCATTCCGGCACAGGTTTCTCCCTCATCGGCGACATCCAGTGTCAGCTTTCCGTCGAACTGCCCAAAATCGGTGACCGCCACCAGAATACCGGCACACATTTCGGCCATAAAATGAGCATCAACAAACAGGGAATACCTGGGAAATCCGCTGTTGATGGTTCGTTTGAGATGTTTGGGCAGGGGGCAGTCAAAACCGAAGCTTTGAAAAAAGCGGTTATAGATCTCAATCCGTTCGGTAATCTGCGCCAAGGTCTCCCGCTTTCTCATCTTACGCAGCAGTTTCCGTTTATATGGGTCAAAACCTGGCGGATTAGAATCATCCCGGCATCTGGTTATCAGGGTAAGACCGAAGCCCACATCGGGATAGGCTTCCAAGTATTGCTGTGACATGGAAAAATCATGATCCACGGTATCACCTCCTTGGATTTGGTTAAATAAAACGTAACCGTTCACAGGTTCAGGGTTAAGGACAAAGAAGGCATTAAAGACCCGAAGTCCTGGTTAAAAATGATCATTTTCCCAAATAATTTCCGGTTTTGCTCCAATTTTTTGGATTAGGCCTGACGAAACTGACGATTTTCTCGTAAATACGCATCCCAAATGCAGTCCAGGGACGAGAATGGAACCTTGAACCCCTGAACCTTTGAACCCGTGAACGCCTATAATAAAACTAATGGAAATATTGACTCCCCCTGTCAATTCCGTGACTGCTGAAGGATGGTCACACTTTTACGCCGCAATCCTGAATCCATATGATATTCTAACTATCTGTTATTAAAACTTAATATTTTTTTGGTCCCAGGCCAGGAAAACTGGCATGATTTTTGCTAAATCTCATAGTACACTTAAGTCAAAAAAATAGTAAGGAGATTGAGTCATGTTTAAAAATTTTTTTCTTTTCTTGGCAATGGGTATTTTTTTCATCAGCTGTGCAACCGTACCAACCACACCGCCACCGGCGAGGGCACCACAGGAAATCATTGTAAGAGTTGAGGCTGCGGAACCGACGAAAGTGACCGTTGAAGACGGACAAAAAGAACGGGTGAGCAGATCCATGGAAGTGTCCAACCCGGAGGGCCGTCTGTCCCAGCTCTCGTTCATTTCAGGTGACAAGGCCTTTGTCAAAATCTTCTCGGGGCTGTCGGTGGCGGATGTTACCCGGTTGTGGAACGATTTTGTTGTCCTGGAGCATAACACAAAGGTCCGCGACGTGAATTTGTTCATCAATTCCCCCGGCGGCGATGCGTTTTCGGGATTGGCCCTGGCGGATCAAATCGAGCGGGCCAGAAGAAAAGGCTTTAAAATCACAGCGCATGCCTCCGGCATCATTGCCAGCGCAGCTGTGCCGGTTTTTGCAGTTTGCGATGTTCGACTGGCCGCACCGGGAACCATTTTCATGGTGCATGAAGCCTCCCTGTGGAAATGGCCGGGACGTGAAACCGCTTCCGATATTCAATCCCAAAACGACCTGATGCATCTGCTGCGTGATCGTTATATTGGAAAACTCGTCGACAATTCCAAACTAAGCAAATCAAAGTGGCATGAGCTGGAAAAAAAGACCACCTGGTTTAGTGCAGACAAGGCCCTGGCCTGGGGACTGGTAGACAGCATCGAGTAGACCCTAACCCGGACAAGCTTAGCCGGTTGTAGCGTAGCGTAAATCCCGTTTTATCGGGGAATTGAATATTGAATATTTGTGGTATCGCTTCAGGCTTCGCCTTCGGCTACGACCCGACTGGTCGCTCTGTCTTTTCTATTTAAATGCGATAGAATTGCTTAAATATTCAATCTGGCTTTGGCATAATAAATCATGCGCAACCATGATGTTATTTCAATAAATTGGTACTAATAACCGGCAATATCCATCATGCTGCGTGCGCATTTGACTCAAGCTTCTCTCCACCTCTGATCCGATCTCTCGCACGCAGCAATTAGAAGGTCGTTAAAGACAGCTGTACTTTAACGGCCTTTTTCATTCTAACATCGAAAACCTGGTTTTCTGGGCCTCCGGCTCGTAGGGGTACGATCCTACGCCTCGGAGAGCCAGGTCAGAGACAATGGGCTCTGCCTTGAAACAAATACAAAGTGTGGAGTGAACTAAAGTTATAAGTGATCTAAAGCCCGCCCTGGTGCGACGAGGTTATGTATATTAATTTGCCTATGTGTCATTGCAAACCTAACTTATGAGCAGACCCTACGGGTGATCGGTCTGGGCCAGGGTTGATGGTTCGCTACGCTCAGTCGTTTATAAAATAAGATAGAATTCCTTAACTTTAGGCACTTTAGCTCACTTTAGTTCATTTTAGGCACTTATATGTAATAAAACCAACACCCCCTTTCAGGGAAGAATCAGTGCCGGGCCCTCTGGACCCGGGTATCTACTTCATGGAAATATCTTGCCTGGATTCAGGATACCCTTGGGATCAAACAACGATTTAACGCGCTTCATCCATTGCAGGCTGGTTCCATGTTCGGCGACCATATATTTTCTTTTTCCCAGCCCGATACCATGCTCTCCGGTGGCGGTACCGCCCAGCCCAATGGATTTGGACACCAGACGCTGAGAGATTTCTTTGATGAGGTCCCATTGTTTTTGATCACCTTTTTTTCCGACAATGTTCAAATGCACATTGCCGTTGCCGGCGTGGCTGATATAATAGCTGACCAGATGGGTTCCGGCCAGTTCCTTGCGGATTTCAGTGATCAATGCCGAATAGGCGGTTATGGGTACGGCGACATCCATAATCATAATACCGCAATCCGGATGTTTGCGGGGAATCATCTCGCCCAGTGCATGACGTGCCTTGAAGATACGGTCCCTCTCCGCCCGGCCTAAACCCGGCTCGAATTGGCTGCATCCCTCGGCTCTGCAGATTTCCTCTGATATTTCCAATACCTCCGCCAGTTGACTGGTGGTGGAGCCGTGAAATTCCATAAAAAGCGTCGGCGAGACATACAATCCCAGACTTTCTTCTTTATTCATTAGTTCAATGCATTCCGGACCCAGCAGCTCTAAGGCGGCCGGGTTGAGCCCCGCGCGCATAATTTCAAAGACCGCCTTGCCGGCGGTTTCCATCGATGGGAAGGTTGCAATGGCCGCCGAAAATTCCGCTGGCAGGCCGGCCAGACGCACCGTGGCACCCACAACGATCCCCAGAGTGCCCTCGGAGCCGACAAACAGCCGAATCAAATCATATCCCGAAGACGTTTTGCTGGCCCGGGTGCCCAATTCAATAATCTCCCCGTCGGCCAGCACAACCGACAATTTTAATACGTAGTCCTTGGTGGAGCCATAATAAATAGTGCGGGTCCCGCTGGCATTGTTGGCGATCATCCCGCCCAGGGTGGCCCGGGCTCCGGGATCCGGCGGGAAAAACAAACCGGTATGCCTCAGTTTTTCGTTTAAATCCTGGTAAATCACCCCCGGTTCAACATCGGCCTGAAAATCCTCATTCCGAATCTTCAAAATCCGGTTCATTTGGGAAAAATCCAGCACGATGCCCTTTTTTATCGGAATGGGGTTGCCTTCCAGGCTCGAACCGGAGCCCCAGCCGGTCACCGGGATTCTGTTGCTGTTGGCATATTTTAATACCGCAGATACTTCGGACGCGCTCTGCGGCCAGATGACTGCTTCAGGCCGGCAGGGCGGATGTCTGGATTCATCCTTGGCATGCAGATCAAGAACCGACTCTCCGGTGGAGAACCGATCCGGTGCCACCATTGCTTTCAGGTTTTCTAAATGGGTTTGCGTAAGCGGATTGAATTTCAATTTAACCTCCGTATTACAGGTGTGTTTGAGTGGCTAAGCTTTGATAAATGTGAGAATATGTCCTATTTAATTGTATTGTGACTTTCTCAGCGATCTTTGCGATCTCTGCCTGCCCAATGAAATCTCTGTTGCACTTATTTCATCGGGGCGGTGAACTATTGCGAAAATCTGACCTTTGTTTTACACCATTAGGCCCGGTTGGAAAAGGATTTTCAGGTTAAGGCTAAAAAAGCGACAAACCGGGATATAAATTTTTGAACCGGATTAGTTCTTGACTTCAGAAGACATCCTAATATAGGAAATAACATTCTGATACAAATTGAATCGTCTTCAGTTGACATTCAATACCCCGGCTGAAGTATAGCATATCCCAGGAATTGACAGTTTCACAAGGGTGCATGGGGATTTAATCATTTTTATTAACCACCAAGGGAGGAAAAAAACCATGAGCGAGAAACGATTTTCAATGGATGGCATGGATCGGAGGACCTTTTTGAAGGTTTCGGGAGTCGCCGGCCTGGGTGTGGCGGCCTCCACTTTCGGCGTCCCCAAGCTGCTGCGGGCGGCGCCTCCGACGATAAAAATTGGATCGGTCCAACCGGCCACCGGGCCGCTGGCGGTTATCGGTGTAGGTCAACGCCGGGGTAATCAGCTGGCTGTTGATTACATCAACGCCATGGGCGGCATTAAATCCATGGATGGCGCCAAGCTCGAATTGCTTTTGGGGGACAGTGAGAGTAAACCCGAAATTGGACGCTCGGAAGCCGACCGGCTGATTAAAGGCGGTGCTGTGGTGATGACCGGCCCGTTTCAAAGTGGTGTTGCCCTGGCCATCTCCACCCTCTGTGAGCAGCGGCAGGTACCTTTTATCATGGATGTCGCCGCTCTGGATAAAGTTACCGGTAAGGGCAAAAAATACACCTTCCGGGTTTTTATTACCGTCACAGGACTACTCAACGGTGCCATCAAATATCTTAAAATGGTCACCGATATGAAGGGTGTCATGCCCAAACGGGCGGTGGTGACCAACACGGCCGACGCCTTCGGAAAGGGAATGTCCGGCGGTTTTATTAAATTTATGGAAAAATCCGGGCTCCCCATTGAAATTGTCGACCGTGTCCAATATCCATTGGGGATACATGATTTATCGGCCGAAGTGGCCCGGATTAAAGCCGCCAAACCTGATATTCTTTTCCCGATCTCTCGCCCCGGTGACGGTATTATCTTAACCAGGGAGATGTATAAACAGCGGGTCGAATTGATGGGTATTTACGGCCCCGGCTCCCCCGGCTGGTATGAACCGGATGTTATCAAAGATCTGGGAAAGCTTATTTATTTCGTCATGGTCAACGTGCCCTGGATTAACCCCGGCAGCCCGGTTTACCTGCAGGCGAATGCGGCCTTCCAAAAAGCCCATAACAGATATCTGGATACCAACAGCGCTTATGCCTACACCGGTGTTCTGGTCATCGCCGACGTTCTAGATCGTGCCGGCTCGACGGATCCTGAAAAGGTTCTGGCAGCAACACGCCAGACCAATTTCAAAAAGCACCCGGTGGTCGGCGGTCCCGTCAAGTTTGACGAAAAAGGCGACAACACAGGCGCTTTAACAGCGCTTATTCAGGTACAGCCCGATGACGACCCCCTTAAACGCGTCAAGATCGTAGCGCCCAAAGAGTTTGCCCAATCCGACAAGATTGTCTTTCCGGCACCTCAACTTTGGGAACGATAAATGCAATGGATTCAAACCTTGCGGTACAATTAATCGTCCAGGGGATTTTATTGGGAGGGATCTATGGTTTAATCGCTCTGGGTCTCTCCCTGATTTTTGGGGTCATGGGCATCATCAATTTCGCTCACGGCCAGATGATGGTCATGGCCATGTACGTGTCCTACTGGATTTTCGTGCTGCTTGGAATTGACCCTTACCTATCCCTGGTTGTTGTGGCAGCAGTTATTTTTGTACTGGGATATGTGGTTCAATTATCGATCGTCAACCGTATTCTCGATTATAACGAGGCCATACAGGTGCTCCCGCTGGTTTCCCTGGGGCTGGTCCTGGAAAATTTTGCCCTCCTGCTCTGGGGACCGGACCACCGCAGCCCCCAGACCGCCCTGAGCCTCAAAACCTTCTGGGTGGGATCGGTGATGATAGATGTTTCCCGTCTGATTGCATTTGCCCTGGCAATTGTTATCACGCTTCTCATCTTTGTGTTTCTGAAAAAATCCAATATCGGAAAATGTATCCGGGCGGCTGCCGACAACCGGACGGGCGCGATTCTGGTGGGAATTAATGTCGATCGGATCAATAACACATCATTCGCCCTGGGGGCCGCTACGACCGCCGCCGCCGGCGTGCTTCTCCTGCCGCTGATGCCGCTTTCGCCGCACATGGGTCATGATTTTACCCTAACTGCCTTTATCGTTGTTATCCTGGGAGGAATGGGCAATTTAATGGGCGCTCTGGTCGGCGGTCTCATCCTGGGCGTGGCTGAATCCACATCCACTTTATTTCTGCCGGCAACACTCAAACAGGTGGTCAGCTTCAGCATCCTGATCATCATCATGCTGTTTCGCCCCCAGGGGCTTTTCGGGGGGAAGAAATGATCCGTTTTTACCTGTTTCTCGCAATAATATTTACGGTACTTCTGCTACTTCCCCTTTTTTTGGATAACTATATCCTGGGCATCTTTATAATGATCTTCTATTGGGCCTATGTCGGACAGTCATGGAATGTCCTGACCGGTTACACCGGCCATATCTCACTGGGCCATGCGCTCTATATCGGCATCGGGGCGTACGCCACCACCTATCTGGCCCTGACCTTCGGCCTGACGCCCTGGATCGGCATGTTTTTCGGCGGACTCATCGCCGCTGTGATCGCCCTTTTTCTCGGATTTCTCGGATTTCGATTCGGACTTCGCGGCGTTTATTTCGTTATTATGACCATCGCCTTCGCCGAGATTACACGCCTGATCGTTTCGCACATCGAGGCACTGGGTTCTTTTTCGGGCATATTTTTGGATTTCAACCCGTCTTTCTGGAATTTCCAGTTCAGGGGAAATTTGCCCTACTATTACATATCCCTCGGCTTTATGGTGGCCTCGCTGGTTGTGGTGCGCTTGATTGAGACTTCAAAAGTGGGCCGCTTCATGGTCGCCATCCGGGAAGATGAAGAAGCCGCCCAGGCCCTGGGCGTCAATACCTTTAAATACAATATGATTGCCATTGCCATCAGTGCATTCATGACCGCTCTGGCCGGCGCCTTTTACGCCAACTATATTTTTTATCTGCACCCCAACTCCCTGTTCGGCATGTCTCTGAGCATCGAGCTTATTTTGCGGCCCATTGTCGGGGGTCTTGGGACCCTTTTCGGGCCGGTGATCGGATCCATAATTCTGACGCCGTTATCGGAAATATCCCGGGCCTATTTTGCCAAAGGCGGTCTTGAGGGGCTGCACCTGATACTCTACGGTATTCTGACCATTCTGGTGGTGCTTTTCATGCCCAAAGGGATTATAGTTTATGTACGGCGACTATTAAGGCCGATTCTAAAACCTTCGGCAGGCAAATAGGCTGGGATAGTTCGGCAAAAAGGTTGAGGTTGGAGGTTGGGGGCAAAAGAACACATAGCCTGGAGCCTATAATACAAAATGATAAAATCCTATTTTGCCTCAAACCAAACCCGGACAAGCCGGAATTGACGAATGACGAATGGCGAATGACGAATTGTGGATGTCGCTTCGCTCAGTCATTTCTATTAAAATCGATAGAATTCCTTTAATATTCAACCCGGATATGGCATAAATCGGGCTTGGTTCTAATATTTGCCACGGCTTATTCGTAGGTTGGGTTGAGTCTGCCAGAGGCGGATTGGGTTTCTCCGCCGGCGGACCAACCTACTTGCTATCCATTTTTGTGCTATCAGCGAAACCCAACAAAATGGCCGACGATAGAACCATCCCCCATAAATCATGCGCAAACATGATGTGATTTCAATAAATAGGTACTAAAGTGAAACGCTCCTCTATCATGCCATGGCGTATATGCAGATATGTAGGCGCAACAGATTTTTTGGAGTAATGGAGTAATGGAAAAGCATGTTGAACAAAACAGCAAAATTTTTAATTTATTTCAGTTAGCAGGATCGAACTATATCTGTATGCATGATTCAGACGGCTGCAACGGGTTGGATTCTGCTCAATACTCCAATACTCCATTACTCCAATTTTTTGAGGAAACCCGTGAGCATATTATCGGCAGATAAGCTGACCAAAAACTTCGGCGGTCTGATGGCCGTGGGCAATCTTTCCTTTGAACTGGAGAGAGGAGAGATTCTCGCGCTGATCGGCCCCAACGGGGCTGGAAAAACCACCGTCTTTAATTGCTTGAGCGGTTTTCTGCCGGCGGATGAGGGGGAAGTCTTTTTTGAAGGCAAGCTTGTCAGCGGCTTGCAGCCCTTCCAGATCTGTCAGCGGGGCATGGCCCGGACGTTTCAGATTGTCAAACCGTTCCCGACGATCTCCGTTTTGGATAATGTCATGGTGGGGGCGCTTTCCCGGGAAAAATCAACGGCGGAAGCCAAAAAGAGGTCCCTGGAAATCATCGAGTTTGCCGGCCTGTCCAGCATGGCAACCAAAGAGGCACAGGGGCTGCCGCTTCCCTTGAGAAAACGGCTCGAGTTGGCCAGGGCCCTGGCCACCCAGCCCAAGGTGCTGCTGCTCGACGAGGTCATGGCCGGGCTGAACCCCACCGAAGTGGATGAGTTGATTGCCCTGTTAAAAGAAGTCAACCGTCAGGGGATCAGCATTTTATTGATCGAGCATGTGATGCGGGGGGTCATGGCCCTGTCTCAGCGGGTGATCGTCATCAGTTATGGCGTGAAGATCGCTGAGGGCACCCCTGAAGAAGTCGTCGAAGACAAAGAAGTCATCGAAGCCTATCTGGGTAAGGAGTTTTTGAGTGCTCAAGGTTAATGAAATCGATGTATATTATGGCGACCTGCAAGCCTTGAGAGAAGTCAGCATCGAGGTCGGGCAGGGGGAGGTCGTATCGGTGATTGGTTCCAACGGCGCCGGCAAATCCACCCTGTTAAAGGCCATTTCCGGAATGCTGAGACCGCGCAAAGGAGCGATTTCCTTAAACGGGAATGATATTTCCCATGCCCCGTCGTCCCGCATCGTCAAGCAGGGTATCAGCCATGTGCCGGAAGGCAGACAGATTTTCCCCACCATGACGGTGCTGGAGAACCTGGAATTGGGCGCCCAGTTCCCGCGGCCCAAACAATTGCAGCACGAAACCATGGAGCAGGTATTTGGCTATTTTCCCAGATTAAAAGAACGTCTCGGCCAGAAAGCCGGGACCTTGAGCGGCGGCGAGCAGCAGATGCTGGCCATGGGCCGTGGTCTGATGTCGCTGCCCGCCCTCATGATGCTGGATGAACCGTCGTTGGGCCTGGCGCCGGTTCTGGTGAGCACCATCTTCGAAATTATTGGAAAAATCAACCAGCGGGGCACGTCGATCCTGTTGATCGAGCAAAATGTCTTTAACTCCCTTAAAATCTCAGACCGCGGCTACGTGCTGGAAAACGGCCAAATTACGCTCAGCGGAGAAGGCCGGGAGCTGCTTGAAAATCCCCATATTCGCAAAACATATCTGGGGCTATAAAACGAGTTGCGGGATGCGGGTTACGAGTTGCGGGTTGCGAGTTGCGGGTTACGGGATGCGGGATGCGGGTTACGAGTTACGGGTTGCGGGTTGCGAGTTACGGGTTGCGGGCTAAAAGGGCATAGAGCAGAATGCATAAGATAAGACAGCGTGCCTTAATTCGTCACTTGTCAATCATTACACCTGAATGAGGCAAATATGAAAGAACTCATTAAACAGGCGGCGGAAGATCTGGCTGCCGCCCGCAATGTGGTGGCATTAACAGGCGCCGGTATTTCTATTGAAAGCGGAATCCCGCCTTTCCGGGGAAAGGGGGGACTCTGGGAACGATTTGATCCCATGGAAATCGCCCATATTGACACGCTCATGCGGGATCCTGCAAAAGTTTGGAAAATCCTTGTCAAGGAAATGAAAGAAATTGTGGATCGGGCCAGACCGAATGACGGCCACAAGGGGCTGGCCAAACTGGAAGCACGAGACAAATTACAAACCATTATCACTCAAAATATTGACGGACTCCACCAGGCGGCCGGCAACACCGATGTGATCGAATTTCACGGTACTTTTGCCTGGCAGCGATGCATGGACTGCAACAAAAAATATGAAACCCGCAAAGTAGATATCTCCGAGATCCCGCCCCGCTGTGAATGCGGTGGAATTCTGCGGCCGGATGCCGTCTTTTTTGGTGAAATAATTCCTCCCGAAGCCATGCGGCGCTCAAGGCAGGCGGCCACCGATTGTGATCTGATGCTGGTGATCGGCACCTCCGCCGTGGTTCAACCAGCGGCCATGATTCCGGTCATCGCCAAAGATAACGGCGCTAAAATCGTCGAGATCAACCCGGAAAGGACCCCGTTAACCGATCAAATCAGTGACTACCTGATCATGGGCAAGGCGGGAGAGGTGATGAATCGCATTGTGTCGGATTTGCAAAAAATTATTTAATTAGGAATTAGGATATACCTTGGGAAATTACACACCTCAATGCAACCCAACCTGATGGGAAATCAAAGCAAACATGAGTAAAAATTCCACTCCCTGGATTCAAATCGTAACCTTAACTCCACCCAGTTTAAAAGACAACACCGCCGATGCCGACCGTCTTATTTCAGCTTTAAAAACCGGCCTTCAAACCGATGCCGTTCACCTTGACCTTGATCTGCTAAAAGCGCTGCCGGATCTCCTGCGCAAATGGGAATATAGCGTTCGCTGCTTTCTTTTTAAAGATCGCCACCGATGGTTGGTGACCGGAATTGCCGGGGTCGATGATCCCCGCCCGTCTGCCGGTCTTGCAGTCGATCTGGGCACTACCAAAGTTGTCTTGCGACTTTTGGACCTGTCCGATGGCCGCACATTGGGCGAGTCCGGGTTTGACAACCCCCAGTTGGCTGTCGGACCGGATATTCTGGCCCGCATTCATTTCGCAGAGACCCCCGGCGGGTTGCAACAACTCAATGCGCTTATCATTGCCGGACTGAACCAAGCTGTTCAAGATCTGTGCCGCTCATGCCGGCTTGACCCACAGGACATCTATACAGTCACTGTGGCCGGAAACACGGCCATGACCCATTTGTTTATGGGGGTGGATCCCCGCTGGATTATTCGGGAACCCTATATACCGGTGATCAACAAACCCGGAATTTTTAAAGCCGCGGAACTTGGCCTTCAGGTGAACGTCGGAGCCAGGGTATTCATTTTTCCGAATGTCGCCAGTTATTTCGGCGGAGACCTGATTGCCGGCATTTTCTTTGCGGGTCTTCACAAGCTGTCGGATACGACTATTCTGGTTGATGTGGGAACCAACGCCGAGGTTGTTGTGGGTAACGAAAACTGGCTGATCGCCTGCGCCGGAGCCGCCGGCCCGGCCCTGGAAGGCGGGATGACGAAAATGGGCATGTTGGCGGGACCGGGTGTGGTGGATCGAATTTCGATCAATCCGGATACGCATGAGTTCGACCTTCATACCATTGACGGGGGGCCGCCTAAAGGTATCTGCGGCTCCGGTATCATCGATCTGGCCGCCGCTCTTTTTCTGTCGGAGATGATCGACATTCGCGGGAAATTAGTTCCGGCGGCGTGCGGCAAACATCTCAAAAAAATTGACGGTCTTGCCCACCTGGTGGTTGTTCCGGCCGATAAGTCAGCCACCGGATCGGATCTGACCATCAGCCAGGCGGATCTTGACAGTCTCATTCGATCCAAAGCCGCCATGTACACGATTTTAGAGACGATCACCACTTCAGTGGGTATAACCCTGAAGGATTTGAGCTCATTTTTTGTCGGCGGGACCTTCGGCTCCTTCATCGATCCACGCGCGGCCATCGCCATCGGCATGCTGCCGGACCTCCCCCTGGACAGTTACAAACCGCTGGGAAACAGCTCCCTTGGTGGAGCCGCTCTGGCGCTCACTTCGGTTGATTTTCTGAAAGAAATCGACGGCATCCGCGACCGCATCACCTATCTGGAGTTAAACGTCAACCAGGATTTTATGAACCGTTTCAGTGCCGCGAAGTTTCTGCCGCATACAAATGCATCATTATTTCCATCAGTTAAGATTTTAAATGTAACGGACCTCCCCCCTGACGCCTATCGATAATGTTCCGGCATCCGTACAGAGACCACCGTTGTATTCAGAACCCGCATGTGGTAGCTATTAGACTATAATCAAGAACCTTCCAACCATGGAGTCGGCTATTTTGAACGTGGCCCTTATGCCTGGATTCCGATTTCTGTGATCCTCCCGGTGATTGAGAAAAGACAATCGATTCGAATGCGTATTCCCGCTAAGTATTTGCCACCCAATGCGCAGACCAACTGGCTTTTCGAACCCTTCGTCACAAGTTTGATGGCGGCAAAAAAAGCAGGAGTTTTGCCTTGGGATCCATAGAATTGCCGGAAATTTAGAATCTCCAAATAATCCCGTAAATCCTGTCTACATTGAGCATTAAAATAGAATCCATTCATCCCCTATTTTTTCTTTTTCGCCAGCAAAAACAGCTGAATATATCTGGGTTCAAGATCTTCAACGGCCACTCTGCCCAATTCGCTCTCGATCTCTTCAAAAAGATTTTCAAAGGTTCTGCCGAGCCGTTCGGTGATCTCAAAATCTTTAAGGCCGGTGTCTGCGACCAGCCAGTTTAAAAAGTGCTTTTTCATCGCCGGGGGGATTTTGCGGGGTTTTTCGGCGGCGGGGTCCGGATGCCCGGGCAGCAGATCTTTAAAAAAAAGTTTGAATTCCTTCAGTGTAAGGGGCTTTAATTTTTCCTGGGCCAGCTTGAGGTCGTGTTTGGCCCACAAGGTCAGAATCAGGTTTTTGTAAGTCAGAAATCCGTAAGATTTGGGTCGGTCAAGATCGATGGGCATTAAAGACAGCAGGTCATCAACGCCTTTCACCTGATTGAAGATATCTTCCATGGCCTCGATATCTTCCAGGGAGGTAAATTCCCGGTAAAGGACCCCGGTTTTGTAGTTATCATAAAAAAGAGGTTTTTTGAGCAGCAGCCCGCCAAGCACCCCCAGCCATTGCTCGCCCCAGAAGGTCAGACGCAATTCGTTGCGGGCAAACCAGCATCGGGAGAGCCATTTCTCGGCTTGCCATTTCAGGTTCAATGCGCCGCCGAATCCTACTTTGAAAATCTGTGATAGTGGGTATCTGGTAATCAATGCAGCAGATTTACGGGGGTCAATCCTCGTTTTATCCTCGGCCAATCGTTCCAGGCCGATGCTGATATAGCCGCAGGTTTTCTTGACAATATCACCCAGTTCTTCCCGTTCGCGAATAGTTTTATGATCGGCAACAATGATCTGGTTGCACAGATTGGCAAACTCGGCCTGAATTTGGGTCAGCACCTCTCGGGGTTCAATGTCAGTCAGGGCACGGGTGAAATAATTGTCTTCTTTCAGCATCCGGATGGGGTATTGGGACACCGGCAACGGTGGTGGCCGGTCGGCGGAACGCGGAACAAACTTGGCGCCCTGTTTTGCGAGATCCTGCGGCTTGATCGGCTGGTAAATGCCGATGGCCTCGTCAAAGGGCAGAAATCCCTTTTCAGCCAGACGCACATTGCGCCGGTGATAACAGTCTTCTTCGGTTTCGGCAGGAATTACGTGAGTGGCTTCAAACAGGACACTCTGATACAGTTTGTGGTCATAGTCCGCCAGATGCTTGGAGAGCTTCGTAATAAATTTTTTACGTTGCTCCTCGGTAAAATCGTCCTGATCGTTTGCAACCGGTCCTTCCTTGATTCGTATAAAATAGACATCGTCCAGGGTGAAAAAACCGTCCCCGAAATCGGAGGGATCCTGATCGTGCTCTCTCACCCTGACTTCAATGCTTTTAAACAGGTAAAATTCAACCAATTCTAATTTTTCTTCCAGAAACCAGCGGATAAAGCGTTTAGGGTCGGCGTCAAGCAATAAGCTTAGCCAGCGCGATACGGATTCAATGTCGATTTGATCTTTCCGCCAGACCTCCAGATCGACGATATGTTCCCACTGCCTGTTCGATGCCAGGGCCAGCAGGGGCAACGAATCTCCAATTCCGATGTCATGGATCAAAAAATAAAAATCCTGTTCGGGAAACGAATGCACCAAGGCGGTCGGCTGGGGATCTTCCAATATTCTGTCTATTGCCTTTTTTGGAGGCAGCGCCAGAATTTGCAGCCGTTTCTCCCGCAGTTTTTCGAAGCGCTCCAAGGTCTTTTTATCAACTGTTTCCTTGTTCATGGTTATCTGTTTTCTTTTTTTTTAACCACGAAATACACGAAATATTTGTAGAATCAAATTTATATTTTTTAGTGTTTTTCGCGCTTTTTGCTTTTCGTGGTGAAATTATTTCTTTCGAATAAAAAGTATAAACTACTTTTAGGCCCTATTTATTGAAATCACATCATGTTTGCACATGATTTATGCCATAGCAGATTGAATATTTAAGGAATTCTACCCGTCGAGCGCCTCGGGGTCGAACGATCGATTTAAATAGAAAAGACTGAGCGAAGCGATACCACAAAGCTTCAATCTTCAATCGTCAATATTCAATCCCGGCTTGTCCGGGTCAGGCTTCAACCCCAAATTTTGAATTCCAGGGAGCAAATTTCAACAAAAGCAGCATTCCCGGAATCGCCACCACTGCGCAGGCGATAAAAAAAAATTCCCAGCCGATATTTTTTGCGAGAAATCCTGTAGGTGCCGATGCAAGGACTCGCGGGACGCCCATCAGGCTTGTCAGCAGTGCATACTGAGTGGCGGTAAATTTTTTATTTGTAATGCTGGCCATAAATGCGGCATAAGCTGCCGTTCCCATTCCGCTGCTGAGATTCTCAAATGCGATGACAAAAGACAGCAAAGGAATACTATATCCCGCATTTGCCAGCAGTGCAAAACAGGCTGTCGACGCTGCCTGCAAAAAACCGAAAACCCACAGACTGCGGTTGATACCCAGGCGAATCATCATAATTCCGCCTGCCAGACCACCGGCGATCGTGGCCCAGAAACCAAATAGCTTCACGACAGCACCGATCTCTGATTTTGAAAAACCGATGTCAAGATAAAAGGGGATCGTCATGGCACTTGCCATGGTATCACCTACTTTATACAGTAGGATAAATGTTAGGATCCACAAGGCTCCGCTGCGGCTGAAATATTCTACAAGTGGATCGATTACCGCTTCCCTCATGTTTCTGGGTTTACCTGCGGGATTTTCGGGTTCCGGTGTCAGCAGAGTTGTTACAATGCCCGGCAGCATACAGATCGCTAAAATCAGATAAACCATCGAAAAAGGCATGTAATCCGCCATGATCAGGCCGCCGCCTGAGGCCAGCAGCATGCCTACCCGGTAGCCGTTTATATATAACGATGAACCGAGGCCGAGTTCTTCATCAGAAAGGTCCTCACGCCGGTAGGCGTCCACCACGATATCCTGAGATGCACTGAAAAAGGTAACCAGAAATGCGGCAAAAGCGAGCATCCATGGATTTTGGGCCGGATCCGACTGGCCCAGCCCGGCGATGGCAGCCATTAGGGCAAGCTGTGCGACCAACATCCATCCGCGCCTCCGCCCTAAAAACGGCAGTGTAAAACGGTCAACCAACGGCGCCCACAGAAACTTCAGGGTGTAAGGCAATCCCACCAATGCCATCATTCCGATGACGGTGAGATCAACCCCCTGGTCCTTCATCCAAGCCTGAAGGACACTCATCGTTAACAGTAGTGGAAGACCGCAGGCAAATCCCATCACAAAAGCCACCAGCATTCGGCGGCTGAAAAGTACGCGGATAACGGGCTTACGGTGTTCAGGCAACAGATTTCCTCACGAGGCTCTTAGGGGAACGACGAATATAGAGATTAAAAGGTTGGCCTCCAAAACGTGAAAAACAACTCTTCTGCGTTCTCTGCGTCTTTGCGGTGAATACAGCTTTGAAATTTTAGCATATCATGTCTAAATGATTATGGTCGCATTCGTCAATTGTCATTCCAATAGTCAATCGTCAATTGTTATTTCAATTCGTCCTTCGACAATCGTCCTTCATCATTCCTGATTTTCTTCCAGCTGTTTCGGAGTGACAATCGCACCATATTTATCTTTTAACTCCACAAGCTCCAGTCGCTGTTCTTTCAAAATATCGAAAAGCTTCTGCGGAATGTTCTTTTCCTTGCCGTAGGCTTCGCGCTGCAGATCTATTCTGGCGATGATTTTATCGATGTAAAGCGAAAATTGCTTGACATAAAGGTCTTCGGGATAGTCTTTATCGATTTTGGACTTAAACAGATCCTTCAGGTCCCCATACTTCGGTAAATAGCCAATCGGTGTGTCAATAGCATCGATTTCTTTATGGGCACGTCTTTCCAGCCAGGCCATCCAGGCCTTGACATCCCGTTTCTCCCCGAGCAGGTTTTTGGAAGTTCCGCCCCTGGCTTCATGGGTTAAGAAGTAGTTTAAGCCGGCCAGAATAGGTCGCTTATCGTCTGCGATTTTCTTGCTACCGAAAAATTGGAACTGGGCCTCCATATAATCTCCCAGGGAACCCGGAATAAACGGGGCATTGGCCCATGGTTGTCGCCGGACACCGGTAGCGCCGACTTCCGTTGCCGTTGCGGCGGAGACAATGCTGGCACCGATGACAACCCCGCGATCGGAATCTTTTGCGACCCAAACCGGGGGCATGGTGTCACTGTCACGCCCACTGTACGTGACGATGCGCGTCTCAACGCCACCGCCATCTTCATTCATTTTGGAATAATTTCCCAGAGCCTGGTTGGAAAGGGTACAGCGCGAATTTGGATGGGACATGGGGATTTCTTTGCCGTTTTCATCGACCTTCCCCTGTTCCCACGGTCCCTGAAAATTGTTTCCTTTTTGCGCCGGCGGATCCTCACCGTTGCCCACCCACTGCGGCACACCGTTTTCATCAATTAAAACATTGGTCCATATGACTTCGGTACCGGGGTTGCGAAGGCATTCCATCAGTATCGGATCGCCTTCCCAGTTGACATCTTCCACGATTCCGAAAATACCGGCTTCCGGATTGATGGATCGAACGGACCCGTCTTCGGCAATCCAACACTGGGCCAGGTCATCACCGACAAACTGATCGCCGGCCATGGCGGAGGTGGTCTTGCCGCATCCGCTCGGTGCTGCACCGATCATCCAGGTCACCCGGTTGCCGGGCCCTTCTATGCCGGTGATAAACATGTGTTCGGCTAACTGCTGTGCCCTTTTTTCATAAACGGAGCGGTCGACGGAGAAACGGTGATTTCCTTTTTTCATCAGTAGCGTATTGCCGGCATAGGTGCAGTTGAAACTGTAGGTGGTCAGATGGCTGCGATCCATAAATACCCTGGCATTGGGTAAATCTTCGAGGCGGTTTAATCCTTCGCTGTGAATATTGGTGTAGAAATGCTCTAATTTTTCAACTTCCCGATCAAAATCCGAATATACATTGCGGTACAAAATATCAGCACTGTGAAGAACATAGGTCGAGCTGGATATTTCAACCGCTGGATTGGATGCCGGTGCCCCCACGGGGCCGCGCAAATAGAAACCAATAATCATGGTTTTTCCCCGCATGATGCCCGTCATTTTATCCTGGATATCTTTGAAAGCATCGCTGCGGTCCATCAGTTTAGCCAGCGAATTGACCTCTTCACCCTCATTGTGAATATAAAACGTGCGATCGATGATTCGCCCCTGTTCGTCTTTGAGATCATAATGGATGGTATGATTCTCCATGGGCAGCTTCGACTCCTCGCCTTTTTCAATGGACAGGTCTCTGACAAATTGCCTGTCTTCATCAGATCCCGTATTGATAAACACACTGTCCGGATCGCAAAGCACGATTGCGTTGGCAATTTTCCGCAAAACCGACTCATTCTTGATCAGGCTTAGTTTCGATAAGTTGGTTGTATCAAGTCTTTTTTCAATCAATTTTTGAGCGGATTCATTCGTTTTAATTCCACCCAATTCAGTAACGATGTCGATGACGTCTTTCTTCGGTCCCATTTAAGTTTCTCCCTTTTTAGATTCTTATC